>OGGQ01000042.1_pt1 | contig 148168 bp, 140 predicted proteins | sample 1571191 | NCBI WGS metagenome assembly OGGQ01 (sample SAMEA2582061, study PRJEB24529) | metagenome | biome: Human gut stool | place: China | collected 2011
GGTGTCCGCCATCACGACATCTTTATATGCGCCGATCAGGTTAGCAATCGTCTGGCTCTCGCCATCGATGCTCAGTTCAACGGTGTTCGGGAAGGTGACCGTCAGCATGTGCTCAGACGGCTCTTCTTCCAGGTCGCCTACACGATCAAACCGCATGGAGTCCAAATTGAAGTTACCGGAGTTATCCGAACCTTCGGAACGAATCTTAATGGTATGAGCGCCTTCTGTCAATTCCACATCTTCGATCGCATACTCAAACCAATCGCCCCAACTGTCGTGTACTTCCAGTGCGAAGTCTGCTACTTTTACATCATCCACATACAATGCGCCTGTTCTCGGCGAATTGTCATATTGGGCCCCATTCTTTTTACCATTTCCTGCGTGGAGTACCAGGTCGTAAATGCCCGACTCCTGTACGTTTACATCGAATTCGACATAATGCCCAACTGCTTTCCAGCCTGCCGTATAACCGGTACCGGTATAGCCAGCCCATTCGGTATCCACACGCACGCTTCCGCTTCCGTCGCCGTTGGAACTGCTGGTATCGCCGCGTGCGTTTTCAAGCTCAAACACGCTGCCGGATTCCACATTGTTCTCGCCGTCCTGGAGCGTTACAACGACTTCCACATGCTTGCTGGCGGGCATCGTAAAGGTATAAACTTTTCCAGCTTCTACCTCTGTCAGCTCGACAGGATCGCCCTCCGCCGTAGTTGCGGAAATTGAAGCAAATTCCTTACCGACTTCGATGCCCGAGATATTCACGGTTACAAGGTCGCCCTCTTCTACCGGATCGGGAGCATCCACGGTCGCTGTTGCGGAACCGCCTTCCACCTGCGCACTCACCGTCGCTACGTCGCGGATAAAGTGGAACCAGTCCATATCGCAGATCGAATTCGTTGTGGTTGTGTTGACAAACTTGAGGTAGACGTCGTGGATACCCTTGATATCCTCGCAGTCTGCGGAGAATACCTGCAAGGTATTCCAATCGCCCGTGCTTTCAATCTCCACTTCGGCTACTTTGACGCCGCTCACCGAATCGAGACGTACCTCCACAGTACCGCCCTGCAATCCGGCCGCCACGCGGGTCTCAAACCCAGTAACGCCGCCGTTGCCAAAGTTCATATCTGTAAATTTCACCCAGTCGCCGTTTTCAATGTGATTCAAGAAATTGATCTTTTCGCCATTGACCGTCTTGCTCGACGTATCAATGTTATGGCGCTCGGTTGCCGTCTCTGCCTCGATCTGATCGTAAGCATAGATTGTCTCACGCGTTGTGGTAAACTTGAACCAGTCTACATCACAGTTCATATCCTCCTCACCGACAAAGGAAAGGAAAATATTGCTCGTCACAGCGTCTGTGTCTCTGGATTCAATATCGATCGTGTGCCATTCGCCATCGGACGGAAGTGTAATCGTCGCGAGGATCTTGTCGCCCACGCCGTTCTCATAGACAACAATGCTGCCGCCGGTTGTGCTCTTCACACGGATCGAGATGCCGTCCCTTCCGGAACCGCGCACTTCGTCAAACTGTGCCCAAGCGCCGTTGCCCGTCGCCGAGAGGACGTTTCCATCCGAAGCGCTGCTGTCTTCCGCTACAACGATGTCACCTTCCAGATAAGAAGCGCTTTCGGCCTCGATCTGGCTAAAGGCGTTTACAGAGGTGTCCACATAGTTGAAGGTGATGGAATCCAGGTTATAGTTACCCGGGTTGCTGCCTTCCGAGACAATCCGGATGGTGTTCTCGCCCGCCGTTAATTCGACGCGATACGTATAATCCACCCAGACGCCCTGCTTGACGCCGTCAATCGTATTGCCCCAGACATCTGTGATCTCAAAGCTGAGATCCGCTGCCTTATCTCCTTGGATATACAGGCCGCCGGTTCGCGGCGAACTGTCATACTGCGGGTCATTCTTCTTGCCATTGTTGACACGGAGCACTAGGTCGTATGTACCAGCCGTCTCCACGTCCACTTTAAACTCAATGGCGTCGCCCTCTGCCTTGAAGCCCTTTGCAAAGCCGCTGCCAGTGTAGCCCTTCCACTCGTTGTCCGGCTTCACTTCGCCCGTTGCGGTGGGCAGCATCTCAGCCTCTTCCAGCTCATAGACATCGCCGTCGCTGACGCTCGGCGGCGGGAGGCCTTCGTCTTCATCGCCCAGCTCCGGCTCTACGATGCCGTTGGAATCGAGGACTACGTTGATCTCTTCGCCCGTATCCGGCGTGCGCACATAGACGATATTGTTTTCTGCATCCAACCAATAGGCCTGCTCCGCTGCATTGTAAGCTTCCAGGGATTCAGCTGCTTCAATCGAGGTGCCGTTGATGGTCACGCCGTTGATCTCCGCGATATGGTTGAACTTCAAATTGTAGGAACGCTCGTCCGGCGTATAAACGTCGGGGTTGTGATCCTCACGCGCATGGATCTTGAAGGAGATGTCCTTGCCATCCTGTACGCTTTCAAAGGTAGTTGTGCTGTAAGCATCCTCTGTGATGTATCTGCGGCTCTCGCCGTCGTCTTCATACAGAGTAAAGGTCGTCGTCCCCTTCGGATAGATGTCCAAAGTCAACGGATCGAGCGGTTTCTCATCCGCATAGTTCACATCCGGACCCATCGGGACGATTGCGCCAGCCTTGACAAATACCGGGATTTCATCCAGAGCTGCTGCTACATGGATGGTCTTGCCGATTTCGCCGCCCTCATAGCGCTCGCCGGTGTAGTAGTTGTACCAGGTGGTCTCCGGCGGGAGCCATACGCTCACAACCGTATCCGTCGTTGCGGATGCCGGCGCTACGAGGAACCAATCGCCGTAGTAATACTGTTTGTTGAGATCCCATGCGTCCGGGTTGTACTGGCTGCCGTCCTCCAGGAGCATTGCGCGCATGATCGGCACGCCCTGGCTGTAGCCCTGCCATGCCAGAGAATAGACATAAGGATACAGAGCATAACGGATCTTCAAGTTTTGTTTCAGCGTTTCCTGGGCCGTCTCGTCATAGGTCCAAGGCTCACGGCCATCGTGTCCATGCGTACGCATGATACCATTCCAAGCGCCGAATTCGGAAACCCAACGGGTATACAGCTCATCGCTCGGCCGGCTCATAAAGCCGCCCAAGTCATGGGAAGACGCCCAATAGCCGATCAGTCCTGTATCAATGCTGAATCCGATCTGGTTTTCAAGCTCTGCGCTGGTGTTTTGGATATCGCCCGACCATGCGGTTGCATAATGCTGGCCAGCATAGCTGCCGCGGGTGATAAACATCGGGCGGGACTCGACCGTGTATTCCTGCCAAGCCTCATATGCGCCCTTCGAGGAGAAGGTCGGGGCGGTGTTGGAACCCAATACGTCGAACTCATCCGGCCAGAACCAGTCGCCATAGCCGGTTGTGATCACGCTGTCCATATAGGACTTGACCCACTTCTCTTCGTACTCCGGCTTATAGAGCTCTTTGCCACCGGAAGCCTCCGGCGTGCCAGCGTTGTTGTGCAGGCCGACATGGAAGCCCAGCTCGTCCGCCTCTTCGAACATAGCGGCAATGTCCGGGAACTTCGTCGTGTCGTTGCTCCACATCTGCTTGCCCCATTTTTGGCCGGCGCCGTGCTGCGGGATGTTATTGTCTGCTACATCGCCGCGCCAACCGTAGTCGAACACATAGCAGTCTGCCGGATATCCATCGTCGCGCAGACGGTGGATCCACTCCAGGAATTCTGCCTGCGTCGCGTTGTCATTGCCGTATTTGGAGAGCATGAAGCCATGCGCCCACTTGCCATAGAGCTCCATACGGCCGGTGATCTCTGCATACTCATTCAGGATGGTCTTGAAGTCCGGGCCATACATAAAGTAATAATCCAGATAGCCCTGCGTTTCGAAGCCGCCGCCCTGCTTAAAGAACGTGGTGTCTTTCTCAATGGTATTGAGGAAGATACCATATCCCACCGAACTCATAAAGAACGGCGCGACCACGCGGCCGTGGCTCATAGAGAACTCCGTGAAGTCCTGGTCATAGCGGTTGAGGTTGCTTCTGCGTCCATGGTCGCCGGAACCAAAGCCGAAGATACCGCCGGCATTCTGGGTTCCTTCCACTTTCTTGACGCCGCGGGTTCCGTCGTCGCTCCAATAGAGGCCCTGATCGTCTGCATCCTTGCTGAGCAAATTGCCCTCCAAGTCATACATACCGATGCGAAGCGGGCTCTTCTGTACGCGGATTTCCATTTCGGATGTGCGGATCTTTACCACACCATCCTCTTCGGTCACGGTTTTTTCCACCGGGTCCCACTCATTTTTCTGTACCATATAGTACTGCGGGTCCTCCGGCCGATAACCGTCCGGTCCATCCAGGGAAAGCTGCACACGGACTGTGCGCGGCGTGCAGAGTTCTACGCGAACTTCCTGCCCGCCCACCTGGAAGATCAGAATGTTTCCGTCTTCCGTCTGATCGGTTACGTCACCGATGTCTGTTGTCGTCGCCTGCTGCGCTCCAAGGGCAGAAGTCCCTGGGACGATCATCACGGAGAAAACCATGACGATCGCCAAAAACAGGCTAAGCACTTTCTTCTTTCTCATACATGCTCCTTTCTCTTCATCTCCGATTTTTCGGCCTACTTAGATTGTGAAAAGATTGGGTACATCTTCTCACAGCTTCTATGTCTTAATCATAACCTCTTATCCCCCAAAAATCAATAAAAATCTTGCTCTTTTTTATTCTCTTTTATGTGAATATTCTATTTTATATCCCTTCTGTAATTTATTGCAACAAAAAAAGACAGACGCTGGGTACAAAAACCCGCGCCTGTCTCTCTCATTTCTTACGTTTCTTGCCGGTAAACATCCTCTTTCAAATGGAACCCATCTTTAATCACTGTATCGTCCATGTTCTCTTTGGTTACGGCAATGACATCAATCATCCAGTAGGGGACCTGATAGGTTCCGTCATCAATCGTCTTTTCACTTTCGATCTTGTTCCCCTGTGCAAGAATTTTGCATGCTTCGATGGTTTTATCCACCAGATCCGGGATCGGCTTATAAACCGTCATCAACTGTGTCCCGCTGACGATCCGCTGGCAAGCGGCAAGGTCCGCATCATGCCCAACTACTTTCACCTGGTCCATCAGCCGCGCTTCGGAAAGTGCATCGATTGCCGCCCAAGCGAGTGAATCGTTTGCAGCGACCACTGCATCGATCTTGTCCCCTTTTTCCCGAAGTACGTCCGAGGTAAACGAAAAAGCGGTTTCCCGCCGCCAATCCTGCACCCACGTTTCGGCTTCAACCTGGATTTTCCCTGCATCAATGGCAGGCTGGAGCTGATCCATGCACCCCTGATAGTACATCTGGCTGTTGCTGTCGTCCTCCGAACCGTTCAGTAAGATATATCCACCTTCTGGGACTGCTTCCAAAATCGCTTTTCCCTGCAATTCCCCCACTTTATAATTGTCAAAGGAGATATAGACATCCACATTCGCATTTTTGACCAAACGGTCATAGGAAATCACCGGGATTCCCGCGCGCTTCGCCAATGTCACACACCGGGCAGAATTATCGCAGTCATGTGGCGCAATCACCAGGACGTCTACCCCCTGCTCCACCATGTCCACCACCTGCTCATACTGCCGCTCCGCGTCGTTATTGGCATTGGAGATCAACACATTGATCCCCTCCTGTTTTGCCTTAGCAGAGAAAATATCGCGGTCCCGCAACCAACGGTCCTCTTTGAGGGTTGCCATAGAAAAACCCACGAGCAGCCCCTCTTCTTCACTCGATGTAGGAACAGGCGCCTCGTTTTGGCATCCGGCCAACAGCAATGATGTGGCCAATGCCAACACGGCAGCCCTTTGCAAAAATTTCCCTATACGCATCACTGGTTCCTCCTTCCGCGCGATTCTTTATATTCGGTCGCAGTCATATTTGTGACCTTTTTGAATAACTTTGAAAAGTAGTTAGGATCAGCATATCCAACTGCACGCGCCACATCTTTCACCGTATATTCTGTTCGCGTCAAATACTCCTTTGCCTTCTCTACGCGCACCGCAGTCAAGCGATCAATAAAATTAACCCCCGTTTCCTCTTTGTAAAAACGGCTAAAATAGTAGGGGCTCAAATTGACGGCGCGCGCCACATCCTCCAACGCGATCTCCTCATGGAAATGCTCTTGAATATATTGGTTTGCCCGGTCAATAATGGTGCCGATTTTTTTCTGCTTGCCTGAATCAATACGGACAGCTGTATCCCGGATAAACCGGCATTCAATATCATAGAGCGTATCGGCATCTTTTGCATCTAAAAGTTGGGATAATACCGGGCAAGAGTTCCCAATGACATTTCCCCAACGTTTCCCAAAATCCACCACCAAGGCGATGGCGCGGTTTTTTACACGATCAAAATCAGGCATTAAACTTTTGCATAAATGTGCATAGAGATGCTCGAATGCAAGGACTGCCCCGGCCGAATCCCCATCCGAGGTCTTTTGGAGGACACTGCGCTCCAACCGCTCGTCCTCATCCGCTGGGAGGTCTTCCATGTCGCGCACCGCGTCGTCAATATGCAAAATGCTCATCTCTTTGGAATGGCCGCTGGCGAGTTCAAGGGCCTGCAGAGCTTCCCGGTAACTCTTTTTCGCCTCTTCCACGCGGCTATAGAACCGGCCGATCCCAATGGATATCTCTGGATATAGGTTCCCAACCCGTTGATAAAGCATGTTTGCGAGTTTTATGGCGGCAACCTTCTGTTCAAACGGCGCATCTGTGGGTTCATCCTCACAGATATAGACTACCACCCGGTTGAGCATAATCGGGCCAACAATGCAGGAACACGTCGCCTTCAGGACCTCTCGATAGCGGCTATAGAGCGCTTGCCCCCGCACGCCTGCCCCTACGCGGTTATTGCCGCCTCCGCTATCCTTATCTTCAAAAGCAATGATCATCACATAGCCGCCCTTGCCTGTGATGCCGAGAAGGTAATGGTAACGCTGTAGTTCCTCTTCGCTATCTTCAAACATACATAGCGCGTTGATAAAACCGGTTTCCATCATGGGGACAATTATTTCAAATTTCTCTTTGATCTCCAACTCTTTACGCAATTGCTCCCGCCGGGCGTCTACCCGGGCGGTAACTTTTTCCATCACCTCTAACAACTTGGCTTCCCGGATCGGTTTTAAAAGGTATTCTGTCGCTTGCAACTCCATAGCTTCCACTGCGTAATCAAAATAATCAAAAGCAGTCGTAATAATGAACTGCGCGGAAGAATTTGTCTCCTTAATCCGCCGGATTGCCTCCAAGCCATTAATCCCTGGCATATTGATGTCCATCAGAACAATATCAGGGCGTGCATTATACGCTTTTTCTACAGCGTCCCGCCCGGAGCGCGCCTTTCCCACTACTTCTATGTCTTTTCGGTTTTTCCGAAGCATGTATTCCAATGAATCGAGTGCGATCGGTTCATCATCTACCAACAATACCCGATACATAGTCGCCACATCCCTTCATCATTCTATTTCCCCACCTATCGCTTTCTTAATCCCTTCCTACTTTCGCTTGGGATTTATACTATAAAAACCGTTCTTCGGAACGGTCCTAGGGCATCACTTGTTTTGGAAGCTTTAGCAGGAAACAGGTTTCCCCCTCTTCACAGGTAATCTCCATGACATCCGTCCTTCCATAGAAAAGGCGCAACCGCTGCAACACATTGTCCACGCCGATCCCAGATACATGGCTCTTTCGAATACGCAAAGCTTGTTCCTGTTCTTCAGGGTCCACATGCAGCAACTCCTCTATTTTCTCCGGCGTCATGCCCTTTCCATTATCGCACACCGCTACGCGTATTTCATCGCCCTCCTCCCAGGCTGCCAAGCGTATAACACCGCCGTCCTCCCGCTCGCTGATCCCGTGGATATAGGCATTTTCTACCAGCGGTTGTAGGGTCATGCGTGGTAAGACAAAGTCCAACAGATCCGTTTTTTCCTCAATTTGTTGCCTAAACTGCACGGTATCCCCAAAACGGGTTTGCAGCAGGTTCATATAGGCATTGATATTTTCAAGCTCTTGGCGCAGGGTTGCGTTGGTATCCAGGCCCCGCAGATTATAGCGAAAGATGTCCGCTGCATTCTGAAAATAGGTACAGGTGATATCATCCCCATGTAACATTGCCAATTGCGCGCCGATATTAATCGTATTAAAAATAAAATGCGGATTAACCTGGGACTGAAGGGCCAGCAGTTCGGATTCCCGCAGGGCTGTCTTCATTTTTAAGTTATTGACTTTCTGCTCGCTCAAGGCACTTTCTATCCGCTGCTTTTGCCGGAGCTCTTCCACATGTTCCTTGATGTTGGCTGCCATCAAACGAAAGGTGCGGTACAAAACGCTTACTTCCCGGCTGGTATGGTTTTCTGGGATCTGGACGTCAAAATTCCCCCCAGAAATTTCTTGCGCGTAAGAGGCAAGCTGGGAAAGGGGCCTGGTCATCTCTGCACTGAAGAAACCAATCGCAACGGTCATAAATATGGCGACGGCAGCGATTAGCAAATTGTTAAACATCGTAATTTGTCCGACATTACGGCTGATTTCCGCATAGCGTTCTGCGCTTCCAATCAAGTCGGTACTCATCATTTTTTCCATATATCGTGTGATATACCGGTTTTCCTTTACGGTGTCGGCATACCCTTGCGTATAGTTATCCACCATACGGCCGCGCTTTGCGCGAACAGCGTCGTCCGCGCACCGGAGATAGTGATCCATCATATTGGAGATATTTTTGACATGGATGCCGCGTTCTGTGTAAGTGACCGTCTTGCGCAGCTCTTCAATGTTGCTTCCCACTGCGGCGGAGTGGTTATAAAAGGCGACTAGGCTATCAGAACTGCTGGTAGAAAAATATGTCTCGAATTCCTTTTGCATCAACTCAACTTCCCGATACGCATTTGCTAGCTGATAATTCTTTTGAAATGTTTCGACACTATCATCCATTAAATTTTGAATCGACAGGTAGGAATATAAACCTGCCAGCATCGTGATGCCAATGGATAGCAGCAGAAATGCGACCAGCTTTGTTTGATAACGAATACTGCTGGGCAGCCTCATCGGTATGCACCTCCTTCAATCCACATTTTGTTGTGCCGTCTGTTCCCGAAATTCTTCCAAATTATCTGCCGTAACCGTGTACATGCTCGTGTTCAGCGAGTTGCTCACAGTTTCCCCATCCAGCATCCGGCAGAGCTGTTTGACTGATTGATAGCCAATCTGATAGGCATCCGGGCACACAGAGCCGTAAATAACCCCGCGTTCAATATAATCGAGTGTTTGCGGCATAGCCCCATATCCAATTACACAGATATCCCCTACCCGGTTCGCATCTACAAGCACCTGGGCCACCCCTGGCGTACTGGTTTCACCAGTACACAAGATCAGGTCCACATCGGGGCGTTCGTCCAAAATTTCGTTGGTCGATTTTTCCACCTCGAAATGTTCAACATTGACAGGATAAACTTGTGCAACCTCAATCCCCGGGGTATCGGAAAGGGCATTCATAATCCCCTGCACTTTTAAATTCCGCGAGGAAGAGGGGGTATCTTCCAAAGCGCTCTCTACCAAAATCACCGCCGTTGCCTTCCCATCGCAGGCTTGCACGGCCATCCTGCCCAAAGAATATCCCGCATCATAGCTATTCGACCCAACAGTCGGGATATCCGTTGTTGGGAAAAGGTCGCTCTCAAACGTTAAAACCGGGATTTGCGCGCGTTCTGCCTGTTGCAGCACCTCCGCTGTGCGTTCTTCATCCGCTGCTTGTAGGGCTAGGCCATCCACCGCCGAATAAACCGCCTGCTCTGCCGCCTCGGCAATCAATCCTGGATCTTTCGCAGACACATCGGCAAATTCTACATAGACATTCTGCTCCACGCCGGCATCCTGGGCCCCTCGCTTGAAGGTAGACCAGAAGTGTTCGTTGGAATTCTGTGTAATCAGCTGGATATGTGCCTTAGGTTCGTCCAAAACTGCAACATTTTCCTCTGGAAGCGCTGCGGATACGTATGTATATCCCACCATCACCAGCAACAAAACAAAGACGGCACTCAAAGTTGCAAAAAAATATTTCATGTTTTTTCTCCAATTTCTAACAATTAAATGTTTCTATGATTCTCAATCAAAGGCATGATTTTTGTTCCTTTTGCTATCTTTGTCTTATTATAGATACTTTTTTTAAGCGAATCAACACAATTTGGCAAGAAAAACTGTAAGCTGAAAACTTTTGCTAAAGGAAAAGGGGACTTTCTGGCTGGCATACGCCAATGGCAAAAGCTACATAATCCGCTTATTATACGCTTTGCCTTCCCTATATCGGGGGAGATCCCACAAGTACAGGCGAAAGCCATACAGGGAGAAAAAGCTGCTATCTGGAGATATGCGGCAAAAAACAAGGACCCAGTCCCAGGAAGTTCCTGGGGCTGGGTCCTTAATATTCACAGGGGAGGAAGCTTTTCCCCTGCTTTTGATTCGTCAATCAGACGCATAACGGTCATTTGCGCCTATGGAAGCAATTAGCCGACCGTTACGGTGCAATGCTTCACAGCGTTCTGGCCCGGCAAGGTCGTATAAACGCCCGTGCTCTGGCCCGGCGTACCGGTGGCATACACTCTGTAGTAGTAGTCATTGCCAACCTTCGCCACGAACTGGGTTTTCAGCACATTGCCGTTGCCAACGGTAAAGCTCGGCGTCAGGTTGCTGCCATTGACAACCGTCATCTTGAAGCAGTACGCGCTGCCTCTCTTCATCGTGAAGTTAATGGTAGTATCCGAAACAACAGATGCTGCCTTCGCAACAGCAGAAGCCCCATTCGACACCGCTACAGCTGTGCCTTCTCCGGACGTGCTGGCTGTAGGCCGTCTATTAGAGGTGGAGGAAGAACCGGAGCCGCTGCCCTTGGACACGGTCTTCAGGTTCTCTTCCGCAGTCTCAAGGCCCTCAATCAAAGCTTTTGCTTTTTCTTCCGTGAGGTTCGGATTTGCCAATCCCGCATTTGCTTCCTGCAAAGCGGTTCTAAACGCTGCAGCAGAAGCGGAGGTATACTTGCTCAGATCCTTGTTGCTCATCTCATTCACGAGCTCTGCCAGGGCATCTCTGCTCGGTACGCGGCGCATCACTGCCAAAGCTGCGTTCAGATCCAACGTTGCTTCTGCTACCTCGTCCTGCGTTGCCTCTTCGTTCTCGTAAACAGCAACTGCTGTGTCATACGCATCCTGCAAAGCGTCCTTTTCTTCCTGAACATTGCTGTATTCATCCAGGTTATCCAGGACTTCCTTCGCCTCTGCGATGACCATGCTCAGCTGATCTTTCTCGGAGATGGGCTGCAGGTTTACGATCGCATTATAAAGTGCATCATAAACCTCCGTGATCTCATCTTCCATAGCGTCCTCGTCGCTGCTGACCTTCTTGGCTTCTTCCAGAGCTTTCTCAAACTCTGCCCAGCTGCTGCTGGTGAAGCCGTCTTCTTTCAGCTGCTCCGCGATTGCGATCAGGGCATCCAGTTCGGTCTTGTCGCCCTTGTTGAAGTCGATCACATGGATCGCATCCAGCAAATCGGACCATGCTGTATTGATTTCGTCCTGCGTTGCAGAATAGTCTTCCTGCACGGCAACAGCTGCATCCAGGCAGGTCTTGAAGTGTTCTTTCACAGCTTCCAGACGGTCCTCATCCTCCAGAACACCCTGCTCAACCAAATCGTTTGCATATTCGATCACGCTGTTCAGAACGGTTCTGTCGGTGACATTGAAGTGGATATCGACCACTTCGTCCTCTTCGCCAACCGTGAGGTTGTAGACATACTCGGTGCCGCCGGTAAAGGTTTCATCCTCTTCGCCGTTAATCGTCACAGACTGGATCACACGGCCGTCCACTGCGGGCTTGAAGACCAGCTCCAGCTCGGTGCCGGCTTCTGCATTGCTGCGGTAGGATCCAAGGAGATCCGCCAGTTTCTGCGGCTCGCCGTCGATGGTGAGGTTCACATTTGCGCCGTTGTAGTTCACAACCAGCTTGGACGGGCTCGGGGTCGGCGTCTCGTCAGAAACTTCTACCTCGATCGCCGGCTGTCCAGCGTTGTTGATGACGCCTTCCGGAACTTCCATCGTGCCATTCAGCGTATAAGTAGCCGCTACATCGCCGTTATAGTCGCCCTGTTCCCAGGTGACCGGCAGGTATGCAACTTTGCCACTATCCAGAATGGTCGCTACCAGAGTCGGGAGCTCAGCAGACAGCTCTTCAAAGCTGGTGCCCGTCTCAACAGTGACCTTCTCCGGATTCTGGATGGATTCGATCACAGGCTCTGCTGCATTGCAGACAAACTGTGCATCCGCCCAGTCCGCATGGTCATTGCCGTTGCCGCCCAATTCGTCCACATACAGGGTAATCGTCTTCGCATCTGCCGGGATTTCTACATCCACCGGCATTGCTTCTGTTGTGGAGCGCATCGTGCCGCTCTCAAATACTGGATTTGCGCTGTCATCATCAAAGTAAACTTTGAACTCAACACTGGAATTGGCATTGCCATACTGTTCACGGTCAACTCCGACCATCGCCTGGAAGCGGGTATAGCCCTTACCGGAAATATCGATGACAATGCGGGAGGTCGCATGGGTACCAATGCCCTTTGCAAAGGTCTTTTCCTGGCCGTCAACCGTCAGTTTCAGCGGGTTGCCGTCGATGGAACGGTCGATCTGGGTATCTCCCCAACCGCATTCGCTCACCATCCAGGACATATCGCCTGCATAGGCGCTGGTGGTTTCCGTGAAGTTGATGGTGTAAGTCTTGGTCACGCCATACTTGTCGGTCGCAGTGATCACCGCCGTGCCCGGAACGCCTTCGGCCTGCTGAATCTCCACAGTGCCAGCGTCTTCAGACGTCTTTTCCACTTCGATCAGCGGGACGCCAACAAACGAACCCTCCAAATAAGACATCTCATAACCGGTCTTAACCGGATCAAAGCTCACCATCTCAGCGCCGTTGATCGTAACCTTATCGATCACGTTGAAGATGGTATCAAAGTCCAGGTTGCTCTCCGCCATCTTATCCGTATCGCTGGTGATCGGGATGATGCGGAAGGAATGCGTCAAATTCTGGTTGTTCGGAACCTGGAAGGCCGGCAGAGCTGTGCTGCCGCCGCAGCTGTTGTTGCCGAGGCCTCTCTGCATGTAGTCCAGCGTCCAAACGATGTTATCGCTCTTTTCGATCTGATAGATGTGTCTGCCAGCAGAGGTAGCGCTCGTTCCGCGGTTGCCAATGCCCAACGCTTCCGGCTGATACCGGGTTGCACCGGACTCCATCGTGTTCTCTGTTGCGACCATCAGGCCGTTGCCGTTGTCGTCCGTCAAAGAAGTCCAACGCACGCCCGTGCGGTTTGCAAACTCCTGCGGATGGAGATACTTGAATTCCTGGCCGTCAACGGTCAATTTCTCGCCGTTTTCATTGGTATTGTACACACCAACCAACGAGCCGCTGTTGCGGTCGCTGTAGTTTTCAACCGGGCCGCGTCCATAGTATTCCATATTCTGAAGATCGGAATTGACCTCCATCTTCATGCCAAACCGCGGCAGGTTGCCAAGGCTTGCATTCGGCAGCAGGCTATTGGTTACAACAATTTCGCCGTTGCTGTAGAACTTATAGTCCACCTGGTTTGCTGCGTTGATGCCCAGGTCTCCCTTGAGGGATACCATGATCACCTTGTCTTTGGTTTCTTCCGCCGTCGGGACCATCACTTCCACCTGCGGGTCAACCATCGTATCAAAGATGTTCTTGAGATCCTGTCCCATGTTGCCGTCGTTATCGATCGTCGCTCTGTACAGGTTCAGGATCGGGCCCTTCTCGATGAGGGTTGTTCCGTCAACCGTGTAATTCTCGATCACGCCGTTGGTCTTGTTCAGGGTAAAGCTGAATTCCTGGCCCTCGTCTGTGACACCGGACGCCTTCAATACGTCCGCACCGTCCTCAAGGCCTTCCACAGAGGTAAACGGATTCATTCCCTGGACGTTGATCGCTTCTGCCTTGACCGCCGGATCAAATTCCAGATCGAACTGCTCGTACGCAATTTCATGGCCTGCTTCCGCCCAGGAGGTTGCTTCCTTCAGCTTCACGCTGAAGTTGAGCAGGTAATCGGAATTTTCCTTGATGGTTTCCGGATTGATTCCCAGATCAATGTGAACGGTTTCCTCTTCCTGCGGGGCTGTAGAAAGATCCAATGTGCCGCTGTTGATGAGCGTATCGTCTTCCTTGAGCTCCCAAGTGATGTCATATTGATCCAGATTGGTATTTAAAAATTCATTTACAACGCGGACATCGCCATTTTCAATATTGCCGTCATCATAGAAGCTGACTTCCTGATGAACCTTCTTGACTTCATAGAGCTTCGGGCTGGGCGTTCTGTCTGCAAAGACAACGCCGTTGCCGCAGAACCAGTTATCGTTGACCGACGCGTCGATCCAGTCGCCGCCGTAGCCCCAGAAGTAACCCTCTTCCGGATAATTGGTGCCGCCGGTAACCGGGAGATTTTCCTCTGCAAAATCGGTTGCAAAGACAACGCTGCCGTCCGAGACCGGGATCCCGTTTCCTGCATAGGCATTTGCCACTTCCTCCGCAGTCAACGCGCGATTGTAAACGCGGGCACTGTCGATCAGGCCGTCAAATGCTCTGCTGGTGTACTGCGGGTCATTGCCAATTCCAATGCCATAGTCCAGAGAATTATCATACGGCTTGGAGACGTTGACCGTCTTACTTCCGGCTGCCTCGCCGTCAATATAGATGGTGTAAACGCCGTTCGCATCCAAAGTACCTACCAGATGATGCCATTCCCCGACATAATTGTCCGGAAGGTCTACCGTCAACGTGCCAGCCGACCAGCCGTTGACAAAGAGTTCCAGATGGCTGCCGTTCGTTGCGCTATATTTCAGGTTATAGCTGCCGTCACCCTTGGAGATAATCGCCTGGTCGCCAGAAGGCATGGAATTGGGCTTTACCCAAGCTTCCAAAGTGAGGCCTTCGGTGCTGTTGGCATTCAGCTGCTCGTCAGCCGGCATAAAGATCGGGGACTGAGAGGCCAAAGTGCCGTCGCGTCCTTCGCCGAACGCTTCTTCCATATCCATGATCTGCGTGGTGCTCATCAAGCCAGTCTTGGAATCCTGCAGCTGGCGGTAATCCACATTCTTCGGGAAACGGGTCAGGATCGACTGATCCATCCAGTCCCAAATAAAGCCGCCCTGCACATTTACATTGTTGCGGACTTCTTTCCAATACTCATCAAAGCTTCCCAACGCGTTGCCCATGGAATGCGCATATTCCGACCAGATATACGGAATCTTATTATTCGTATTCTGTGCATAGCCAGTTGCGCCGCCCTGTGCCGGATACTGCACGCTATAAACGTCTACCAAACACTGCTCACGGTAATCTGTATCCATCGGGTCTTCCGTATCAATGTTATAGCCCTTGTTGTCGCGCTCGTATTTTCTAATACGGCTGGGATCGCGCTCCAAGATCCAATTGGAGGAAATACGGAAACAGTAATCATCACGGTTCGTTCCGGAGCTTCCATATGTAGCCTCATTGCCCAGCGACCAGATCACAATGGACGGATGATTCTTTAGCGTCTCCACCATAATTTGTGTACGATCCAGAACCATCGAGTTAAACACGGGATTTGCAGAAGGCAGGTCGCTGTGGGATTCAATATTTGCCTCCGCACAGATATACAGGCCCAGCTCGTCCGCCAGCTCATAAGTGAGCTTATTCTCCGGATAGTGGGAGGTGCGGATGGCGTTGACATTGAACTGCTTCATCATCTTCAAATCCGAGATGATTTCTTCCTTACTGAGCGCACGGCCTGTGTTCATCTCAGATTCGTGGCGGTTCACACCACGGAAGACAATTTTTTCTCCATTGATCTGGATTTGCTGCTGATTGTCTTCGTTGATAATCACCTTATCGATCTCGCGGAAGCCAACGCGCTGGCAAGCGGTTTCAATCACATTGCCCTCGCTGTCCTTCAGTTCGATGAGCAGCTTATAGAGGTTCGGCGTATCTGCGAACCACTTCTTCGGATTTTCCACCTTCATGCTGCCCGTTGCACGGGTGCCGGTGGTGTCGATCCGCTCTTCGAAGTTCTCCGGAGCGGCTTCCACGCCGTTGACCGGGATCTCCATGGAGGTGATCGCCTGATCGTCCATATCATAGAGGGTTGCCGTAACATTGTAATCGCCGGACACTTCCGGGCTCAGGCTTCTGACGTCTACGTCCAGAGCCAGCGTCGCGTCCGAATTGACAGCGTCCTCTGTGTTGTCCAACGTGGTATGTACGAAGAAATCGCGCAGCTCCACATTGTCCTTGGAATAAATGGAAACATCGCGGAAAATACCGCTCAGACGGATGAAGTCCTGGTTCTCCAGGAAGCTTCCGTCGGACCAACGGAATACCTTCACGGCCAACGTATTCGGGGTTCCGTCTGTGTGCAGATACGGCGTAATGTTAAAATCGTGCGCCGTGTAACTATCTTCGGAATAGCCAACTTCCTGGCCGTTCACATAGACATAATAGGCGGACTCCACGCCTTCGAAGGTGATGAAAGTCTGACGGCCTTCAAAGCTCTCAGGCGTTTCAAAGGTGGTGCGGTAATAGCCCACCGGGTTGTAAACCGTTGCGGCATATCCGTTAGCCGAATCGTTTCTGGACTCGAAATTCTGCCACGGATAAGACTGGTTGGTATAGATCGGGGAATCGTATTTGAAGTCCCCGCGCTCGTCGCGGTATGTCTGCCAGCTCTGCGGCACATATTCTTTGTTGAATGCTGCCTGGTCCTCTGCGCTGAGCGTTTCGGCCAACCAAGCTTCATCCTTCTCCTTTGCCTCTGCCGGGGTGGTCACCAGGGCAAAATCCCATTCTTTCCCAGACAGCTTTTGGTAATAAGCAGAGGGCTCGTCCTCGTCCAAAGCGGACGCCTCGTTTTCCAGAGCCTTTTCCGCGCTCTCATACGGAGTAAACAGCGAATGGCCAGGCTCCCGGTTCACTTCATACGTCGTCAGCTGGTCGTACCATTCTTCTCCCTGGAACGCCGGATTGACCGGGACAGCGGAACCAATGGTACTTAATCCACTGAACGTCGTGCAAGCCAAGGCAAATGCCAGAACCAAAGATATGGTTTTTCTAGCTTGCTTTTTTCTTTCTTTCTTCACTTGGATCCTCCTTCTCAAAACATACATTTTTTCTCTCCCAAAAGAACACCTGCGCGGACCTCTCCGCCAGGTTCAGAACCGTTTCGCTATCAGGCCCCTTTCTAAAGAACATTAAAAAATCTGTGCATACAACGCACAAAATTTTTGCCACAAAAAAAAGAAGCGTCCCCGATATTAGATAGATTACCTAATTTCAACCAACGTTTCCAGTTGTTATTATATATTCCATCAATATACAATGCAATAGTTCTGATAAAATTTTCTTGAAAAAATTTTTTATTTGATAATATTATATAGAATATAGTGGGTAACCGGTCAAAACCCAAAATTGTCAAATTGTTTACAAATTCGTATTGAAATCGCCCTGTGAAACGTTTAGACTAATGGATACAGAATTTCCACAAGAGAGAAGGTTCACAATTTGGATTGGTTGAGAAGGTTTATGATAGGGCGGTACGGCCCGGATCCGTTGGGGGTTGCTTTACTGATTGTTTATCTGATTCTCATTTTCTTTGCCCCTCTTACTGGCCTATGGATTTTCCGCCTGCTTGCGCTGGCCGTTTTAATTTTGTGCCTATTCCGCATGCTTTCTCGCAACACAGCAAGACGCTACCAGGAAAACCTCAAATTTTTAGCGTTCTGGAATCCCATTAAAAGCTGGTTTCAGAAGAAAAAGGCCCGGTTCAAGGATTCCAAGACCCATCGGTATTACAAATGCCCCAATTGCAAAAGTACACTGCGCGTTCCGCGTGGAAAAGGGAAAATTCAGATTACCTGCCCGGTTTGCCATACAGAATTTATTAAAAAAACATAAAAGGAAGCTGCGAAGGAACATCCTCCGCAGCTTCCTTTTATGTTTCGTTGTCGTTATGAATTTCCACGTAGCCTCGGTTTAGATCAATTCCAAGATCTCGCATTGCAAAATATCCGCGATGCGCTTCAGCGTGCGGACATCCGGCTCCACTTCACAGTGCTCCCATTGATACAGCAACGCTTGTGAAACCTCTAACCGCTCCGCCAGTTGTGCGCGGGTCAGATGGGCAAGTTCCCTCTGGCGCAGAATCTTCTTATCGCGCTCCATCAAAATCGCAAGCTTTTTCGCCTCGTCGATCAACAGCGGGCATCCGTTGTGCCCCTGCAAACCGCAGGGTTGCCCATCCGGATTCAAAATCACCGGCACGCCGTCCTCTGCACTCAATTCATAGCCCTTTGGCAATTCATAATCTTTTCCCCCGTCGTCCTCGCCCTTCATGGTGGCGTCGTCTTCATCCCAGGGCACCAGAGAAAAACTCTCTCCGATCAACTCCTCGCGCGGGGCATGGTAACAATTGATCCGATAGAGCGTCACCGTATCCATTCGCAGTCCTCCAAAATCCGCGCCGCACAAGCTGCCAACTCCGGGCATGGGCGCTTTTTATAGTATTCCGCTGTCCGTTCGCTTGGAACCGGGGAATTGTCTGCGTCCTTGACCCCTGCCAATAATTCCGCACACACAATCGAGCCGTTTTCTTTGCGGAAGCACTCCGCCAGCCGTTGAATCTCCTGATAGAGCTCTTTCTTTTCCACTTTGGCCTTTGGGTCCGTGTAGCCAAGTTTCGCACTTGCGACAAACACCATGCCCGAGACTGTGCCGCATACCTGCCGCAAGCGTCCCATACCCCCGCCAAAGCCGGAGGCCAAGCGGACGGCGGTGTCAAAATCCATGCCGATCTCTTCCGCAAAAGCGCCGACCACCGCCTGTGTGCAATTGTATCCTTCCAGAAAGAGGGCCTTTGCCCTCTCTGCCTTATCGCCCATCTTGATTTCTCCTTCCGAATGTTTGGACAGGAATCCGATCAAAACCATCCATGGAGTTTTGCAAAACAGAACCTGTCCAATCGGTCTGTTTCTAAAATTATAACGCAAATCGGCAATGGTTGCAATTTCCGCTTGACTTTGGCAGAAAAGTTCCTTATACTGTTTGTATCGAACATATGTTTATAAGAAGGGTTTTCTATGACAACCATTGAAAAACTGACCATCCTGACCGACGCCGCCAAATATGACGTGGCCTGTACCTCCAGCGGGATCGACCGCGGCGGGAAAAAAGGAAAACTGGGCAGCGCTGTGAAAATGGGCATCTGCCACAGCTTTGCATCTGACGGGCGGTGCATCTCCTTATTGAAGGTGCTGATGACCAACGCTTGCATATATGATTGCCAATATTGTATAAACCGCCGGTCCAACGATACGCCCCGGGCAACGTTTACCCCGCGCGAACTGGCCGACCTGACCATTGGGTTTTACCGGCGCAATTATATCGAAGGGTTATTTTTAAGCTCTGCTGTCGTCAAAAACCCCGACTACACCTGCGAGCTGTTGATCCAAACCCTGCGCCTCCTGCGGGAGGAATACGGATTCCGGGGGTATATCCATGCCAAAGCCATCCCCGGTGCGGACAACCGGCTCCTGACGCTTCTCGGGATGCTCGCGGACCGTATGAGCGTGAACATCGAACTGCCCTCCGAGCGCAGTCTCAAGCTGCTTGCGCCGGACAAATCGAAGCGTTCCATCCTACAGCCGATGGGCCTGATCGCAGGCAAAATCCAGGAGACACGCTACGACTTGATACGGTACCGCAGTACGCCGAAATTCGCCCCTGCCGGCCAGAGCACACAGATGATTATCGGCGCCACCCCGGACACAGACTGGAATATCCTCCGCCTGACCGAGGGGCTTTATAGGAAGTATGGCCTGCGGCGTGTTTTTTACTCCGCCTATATGCCGGTCTCGGAAAATGCCCTACTGCCCCCCAAGGGGACAAAACCGCCGCTTCTACGGGAACACCGGCTCTACCAGGCGGATTGGCTGCTCCGCTTCTACGGCTTCACCGCCGACGAGCTTTTGGACGGCCAGCATCCAAACTTCCACCCCCTGGTGGACCCCAAATGCGGTTGGGCGGTCAACCATATGGAACAGTTCCCGGTGGAAATCAATACCGCCCCGTATGAGATGCTATTGCGCGTTCCAGGGATCGGCGTGCGCAGCGCCCAGCGTATCCGGGCGGCGCGCCGCTGCCGCTCCCTCGACTTCGACGGCCTGAAGAAGATCGGCGTGGTCTTAAAGCGCGCGCAGTATTTCATCACCTGTTCCGGAAAGATGCGGGAGGGATTGCGCTTTACCCCGGAGAGCGTCCTGCGCGCCCTGATCTCCGAGGAAAAACAGAAACTCGCGGCACAGGATGTCCCGGAACAGCTCTCCTTTTTCACCCCATCCCCCACGACAGAACCACAAGCGCCGGTTGCCTTTCCGGAACTTGCCCAAAAGGAGGCTTGACCATGGTTGCCTATCGCTACGACGGAAGCTTCGACGGCTTTCTTTGCTGTGTTTTTGAAAGCTATATCAGGCGGGAGGTCCCTGTGCAAATTCTGCCCGAGGAAGAAGCACAGGTGTCCTTATACCCGGAAAAATGGATTGGAACCGATCCTGACCGTGCGGAGCGCGTCTACACATCCCTCTCCCGCAAAATCTCCCCGGAAGCCCGCGAGTTGGTGGAAACCGGTTTCCTCACCTGCCTTCCGGAACGGGAACGCCTGCTCTACCGCTTTATCCGCATGGGGTACCGGCATGGCGCGCAGGTCACGAGCTGGCTTGCCGACGATACGGTCAGCACGCTGCGCAAGGCGGCCTTTTCCGCTGGCCATGAGGCCCATCTATTGACCGGGTTTCTCCGCTTTTCCGAGCAAAACGGCACGCTGGCCGCCATCATCACCCCGAAAAACCGCGTACTTCCTTTAATCCTGGAGCATTTCAGCAGCCGTTTCAACGCGGAAACCTTCTTGATCTATGACAAGACCCATCACATGGCGCTGGTCCACCGCCCGGGCCAGGATGCGATCATCCCCATGGAACATTTTTCGTTGGAAGAGCCGGATGAAACGGAACGGCAATTCCGCGCCCTTTGGAAACAGTTTTACCATACCATTGGGATTGAAGGGCGGTACAACCCCAAATGCCGCATGACGCATATGCCCAAACGCTATTGGGAAAATATGACCGAATTCCTGGAGCCCGCCCTTCCCAACGGCAAACCGCGGGCGGATGCCCTCTTCTCCTCCACGAACAGGGAGCGCCTCTGTTAATTTTTTCCAATCCATCGGGAAAGGGCTTGCACCGGCTTCCAGCCTGTGGTAGCATGAGAAAAAAGACCGGAAAGGTGGATGTTTATGACCGATCCGCATTATCTGCGCCTGTTGGCACGGGAATACCCCAATGCCGACGCTGCTGCTTCTGAAATCATCAATTTGAATGCAATCCTCTGCCTGCCCAAGGGGACAGAGTATTTTTTCAGCGACCTGCATGGCGAATCCGAAGCGTTTGGCTATCTGTTAAACAGCGCCTCCGGCATCACCCGGGATAAAATCGAATGGCTGTTCCAAAAATCGGTGAGCCTGCGCGAGCGGGAAGAGCTGGCCAATCTGGTATACGCCCCGGAGCAGGTGCTCTCCCAAAAGGATACAGGGGACGATTCCTACTGCGAATGGTGTGAAATCACCATTTACCGCCTGGTACAGGTATGCAAAACGGTTGCCTCCAAATACACCCGCTCCAAGGTCCGCAAAAAGATGCCGGAAACCTTCGCCTATGTCATCGACGAGCTGCTCCACGCGGACACGGAGGACACCAAAGAGCAATATTACGGTGAAATCATCCATTCCATCACCCGCACGGGCATGGCGGAAAAATTCATCATCACCATCAGCCGCCTGATCCGCCAATGCAGCATCGACATGCTCCATATCATCGGCGATATCTTCGACCGCGGCCCGCACGCCGATCTGGTGATGGACGAACTGATGGGATTTCACGATGTGGACATCGAATGGGGCAACCACGACGTTTCCTGGATGGGCGCGGCCACAGGCAATCTGGCGCTGGTTGCGAATGTGGTCCGGCTTGGCATCAGCTACAACAATTTCGACCTATTGGAGGACGGCTATGGCATCAACCTGCGCGCGCTGTCCATGTTTGCAGCGGAAGTCTATCAGGACGACCCCTGCACCATCTTCACCCCGCACATTCTGGACGAAAACACCTACGACCCGGTGGATATCCCGCTGGCGGCAAAGATGCACAAGGCCATTGCCATCATCCAATTCAAGTTGGAGGGCCAATTGATCGCCCGGCATCCGGAGTACCATATGGAAGACCGGGTTTTGCTGGATAAAATTGATTTCCAGAACGGCACCATCACCATTTGGGAAACCACCTACCCGTTGACCGACCGCCTCTTCCCCACGGTTTCGCCAGAGCATCCTTTGGAGCTTACGCCCGCGGAGGAAGAACTGATCCACACACTGGCACTCTCGTTCTCACACAGCGAGAAATTGCGAAAGCATATCCGGTTCCTCTATTCGCATGGCAGCATGTACAAATGTGTGAACTCCAATCTGCTGTATCACGGCTGCATTTTGATGACGGAAGATGGGGAATTTGATACGGTATCCATCGGGGATAAAACCCTTTCCGGCAAGGAGTACTTGGACTATATCGACACGCAGGTGCGCCGCGCATATTTCGCAGCGCCCGGGTCGGAAGAGCAGCGCAATGCGAGCGACTTCCTCTGGTATCTTTGGTGCGGGCCCAAATCCCCGCTGTTTGGCAAAAGCAAAATGGCCGCATTTGAACGGTATTTTATTTTGGAGCCGGAGACGCACACCGAGGCGCGCAACCCCTATTACAATCTGATCGAGCAGCGCGAAACGTGCGAGAAAATCCTGCGGGAATTTGGCCTGGACCCAGCGCATTCCCACATTGTAAACGGCCACGTGCCGGTAAAGATCCGGCAGGGGGAAAGCCCCATCAAAGCCGGCGGCCTGCTGTTTATCATCGACGGCGGCATTTCCAAAGCCTATCAGAAGCAGACCGGCATAGGCGGCTATACGTTGATCTACAATTCCCGCTGGCGCAGCACAAGCCGTATGAGCTTGCCAAACAGGATTTTTCCAAAAACGCCCCCACGATGCAGATTGTGGAGATTATGCCCCGCCGCCTGACCGTTGGCGATACGGACAACGGCAAGCAGGTTGCACAACAGATCGAAGAGCTCACCGAACTGCTGAAAGCGTACCGGAACGGCGAGATTAAGGAGAAATAAGGCGGTTCTTTGTGAGGGCCTTTGATTGCATGCACAGGTGAATAAAGAGGACGCCCGGGCTTTTGCGCATTGGGCGTCCTCTTTTGGTCATGAGAAAACCGCGCCCCAATGGGGTGCGGTTTTTGTTGTATTTTGCGAAAAATTTTGCTATTCTTCTTTTTGTAGGGTGTTACCAAGACACTGGGCGGTTGCCCCTCCATTCCCGGAGGGGGAATTTGTTTCTTTTCCCCTCCAAACGCGAGGGGGTGAGGCCATGATTACATATTCAGAGCTCTTTCAGTTCTGTATGGTGCTTCTTGGCGCTGCGACGTTTGTTTGGACTGTCGCTTCTCACAGCAAAAAGAAATAGCCGCCCAACCCTAGCAAAGTTAGCGGCTAATTCTTAGTCCAACTTAGGGGCAACCGTCTTGCGGTAGCACCTTACGTTTGTATTATAGCCCTTTTTCCAGCCTATGTCAATTCCACAAAAGCGGATGCAATACGAACCCGTATTGCATCCGCTTTTTCTTTATCATCGCAGTTCCATCAAGCTGGTTCGGGCACATGCTCACTGTAATGATGCGCCTGTTCCAACATCATATCCTTGACCTTCATCAGGCGAATCTGTGTGCTGCGCTCGTTTTCATCGAGCTTCATAGTGATATACTTGATATTCGCCTGCATCTGCGGGATCATCACATGCTCCAGCGCGTTGACACGCCGGCGGGTCTTTTCAATTTCCGCCGCCATCAACTGGCACGATTTCTCAACCTCCGCCAAGCGCAGCATGTCGGGCAAAATGTCCGCCAAGGACTTCACCGCTGCATCCAAGTCACTGGATGTGAAGGCAAAGCCATAGGAATAGATGTCGTTTGCGTCGGAGGTCCGGGTCTTATAAGTGAACACCGGCACTTCCACGCTCATCACATTGCGGGCGCTGCACTCCAAAAAGACCTCCTGCTTCGGCGTCATCAGTGCCACATCGAGCACCGGGGCCTGCATCCCCGCCCGCGCCAACACAAAGTTCTGATTGGCGGCGGCGATGCCCGCCTCCACCTTCTCGCGCAGGGCCTTGTTCTCCCGCACCAGATCCAGGAACTGGCGCATCAACTCGTCGCGCTTATCCTTTAGGAGCTTGTGGCCCCGCGTGGCTGTGACCAGCTTCTTTTTCAGGCGCGTCAGCTCCATCCGCGTCGGGTTTACATGGGTTGCCGCCAAAGATGTCTCCCCCTTTCCGTTCGGCTGCGCGGCGGATTATGCCTCCCGCTCACGCTGCTCCTTTGCTTTGTCGTAATATTCATCGAGGAAGGCGTCTTTGATACGCTTCAATTCGCTGCGCGGCAAAATGGAAAGCAGTTTCCAGCCGATCTCCAGGGTTTCCTCAATGTCGCGGTTTGTATTGTACCCCTGGGAGACATACTTCCGCTCGAATTCCTCTGCAAATTGCGCATACAGCTTATCCATATCCGTCAAGGCCGCTTCGCCCAAAACGGTCATCAGCTCCTTGGCCTCCTTGCCGCGCGCATAGGCGGCAAAGAGCTGGTTCATCGTGTTGGCGTGGTCGGCGCGGGTTTTCCCCTCGCCGATGCCCTTATCCTTCAAACGGGACAGGGAAGGAAGCACGTCGATCGGCGGCGTCACGCCCTTGCGGTACAGTTCACGGCTCAGGATGATCTGCCCCTCTGTGATATAGCCCGTCAGGTCGGGGATCGGGTGGGTTTTGTCGTCCTCGGGCATGGTCAAAATGGGGATCATAGTGATGCTGCCGCTCTTGCCCTTTTGCCGGCCGGCGCGCTCGTACAGGGATGCGAGGTCCGTATACATATAGCCCGGATATCCACGGCGGCCGGGCACCTCCTTGCGCGCAGCGGAAACCTCGCGCAGGGCGTCGGCATAGTTCGTAATATCAGTCAGGATGACCAGCACGTGCATGTTCTTTTCAAACGCAAGATACTCCGCAGCGGTCAGCGCCATGCGGGGGGTGGCGATGCGTTCGACTGCCGGATCGTTCGCCAAGTTGACAAACATCACAGTGCGGTCGATGGCGCCGGTCTCCTGGAAACTCTGGATAAAGAAGTTGGATTCCTCAAACGTGATGCCCATAGCGGCAAACACGACCGCAAACGGTTCGTCGGTGCCGCGCACCTTGGCCTGGCGCGCAATCTGCGCTGCCAAATTTGCGTGCGGCAGGCCGCTGGCGGAAAAAATCGGGAGTTTTTGGCCGCGCACCAGTGTATTCAATCCGTCGATGGCGGAAATCCCCGTCTGGATAAACTCCTGGGGATAGTTGCGCGCCGCGGGGTTCATGGGCAGGCCGTTGACATCCAGGCGCTTTTCCGGAAGGATCTCCGGCCCTCCGTCGATCGGGCGGCCCAGGCCGTCAAAGACACGGCTGAGCATGTCCTCGGAGACGCCCAGTTCCATGCTGCGCCCCAAAAAGCGCACCTTGCTGTTGCTCAGGTTGATGCCGGTGGAGCTCTCAAAGAGCTGGACCAGCGCGTTCCCTCCGTCGATTTCCAGCACTTTGCAGCGGCGCTTTTCCCCGCTGAACAGCTCGATCTCCCCCAGCTCGTTATAGGTCACGCCTTCCACGCCGCGCACCAGCATCAGAGGACCCGCAACTTCCTGTATGGTCCGGTATTCCTTTGGCATTTAGAAGTCCTCCTTTTGCAAAAGCTCGTCGATCTGTTTGGAGAGCGCTTTCAAAACGGCCTCATATTCGGCCTGTATATCCTTCTCCTGCACATACTTGAAGCGGCCGATCTGCTCGCGCACAGGCAGCTTTACCAAATCTTCGATGGACGCCCCCTGATCCAGGGCCTCCACCGCTTTGTCATAATAGTCCAACACCAACTGCATCATGGTAAACTGCTTTTGCAGCGGCGTGTACGTGTCCACCTCGTGGAAGGCGTCCTGATGCAGGAAGTCCTCACGGATGGAGCGGGAAGCCTCCAGCTTCAGGCGGTCCGGCGCGGACAGGGCGTCCATGCCGACCAGCTGGACGATCTCGTTCAACTCGGCTTCCTCCTGCAGGAGGCGCATCAACCGCGCACGCAGGTCCATCCAATGGGCGTCCACATGCTCGTTAAACCATTTCTCCATCGTATCCACATAGAGCGAATAACTGGTCAGCCAGTTGACCGCCGGGAAATGGCGCTTATAGGCGAGGTCGGAGTCCAGGCTCCAGAACACCTTGACAATGCGCAGCGTCGCCTGGGAAACCGGCTCGGAAATATCGCCACCCGGTGGGGAAACGGCGCCAATGACGGACAGCGCGCCCTCGCGCCCCTCGCTGCCGATGGTCACCACGCGGCCCGCGCGCTCATAAAACTGCGCCAAGCGGCTGCCCAAATAGGCCGGGTAACCCTCTTCGCCGGGCATCTCCTCGAGGCGGCCGGACATCTCACGCAATGCCTCCGCCCAACGCGAGGTGGAATCCGCCATCAGAGCGACGGAATAGCCCATATCGCGGAAATACTCTGCGATCGTAATGCCGGTGTAGATGGACGCTTCACGCGCCGCAACCGGCATGTCGGAGGTGTTGGCGATCAGGACGGTGCGTTCCATCAGGGAGAACCCTGTCTTCGGGTCCTTCAACTCGGGGAACTCGTTCAAAACATCCGTCATCTCGTTGCCGCGTTCGCCGCAACCGATATAGACTACGATGTCCGCCTCCGCCCACTTTGCCAGCTGATGCTGCACGACGGTCTTGCCGCTGCCGAACGGACCGGGGACCGCCGCCACGCCGCCCTTTGCAATCGGGAACAGCGTATCGATGACGCGCTGACCGGTGACAAGCGGCATATCCGGGGACAATTTCTGTTTATATGGCCTTCCGACGCGCACCGGCCATCTTTGCAGCAGGGTCAGGTCCTGGCTGGACCCGTTCGGCGTATCCACCACTGCAACGGTTTCGTCAATGTTGTAATCGCCTTCTTTGATCGAGCGAATGGTGCCCATCAATCCATGCGGCACCAAAATCTTATGGACGACAATCGGCGTCTCCTGCACCGTGCCGATGATATCGCCGCCTGTGACGGAGTCCCCCGCCTTTTTGAGCGGCGTAAAATGCCATTTCTTTTTGTGATCCAGCGCGGGAATCTCCACGCCGCGTTGAAGGTTGTTGCCGGACACCTTCATGATCTCCTCCAGCGGACGCTGAATCCCGTCGAAGATGCTCCCGATCAGGCCGGGGCCCAACTCCACGGAGAGCGGCGCGCCGGTGGATTCCACCGGTTCGCCCGGGCCAAGCCCGGAGGTCTCCTCGTAGACCTGGACGGAAGCCTGGTCGCCGTGCATCTCGATGATCTCCCCGATGAGACGTTGGCTGCTGACGCGCACCACGTCAAACATATTTGCGTCGCGCATCCCCTCGGCGATGACCAGCGGGCCGGCAACCTTTTTTATGGTTCCTTTGCTCATGATTCTGACCGTTCCTTTCTGCGGAAAAGCGCCGCAGCGCTTTCCCAGAATGCCGGAAACCTATCCGATTCCAAAAATTAGTTATTGAAGATAATGTCGGAGCCGACCGCTTGTTCTACGCTCTTCTTGACCGCGGCGACGCCCTTTCCGGTGTTGCCGGACGCGCCTGGGATTAAAATCACCGCCGGCAGCATCTGCTCGCGGTAACGGTCGATTTCCGCTTCCAGGGTATCCGCCAACGCCTCGGTGATATAGATGACGGCATATTCCTGCTCCGCAAGGCTGCGCAGCCGCCGGGCGGCCTCAACCGGGTCGGTTACAGGATATGTGTCCAGCCCCAGGGCGGCAAAGCCATAGATGCTGTCGCGGTCCCCCATCACTGCAATCTTATACATGGCGTCCCTCCCTAAACATTGCGGTACATTTCCCGCATCCGCTCGCGGACCGCTTCCTCCCGCAGATGGTTCCATTTTCCGGAGAGGATGATCCGAACCGTCTTCACCTCGTTCTCCCTCGCCAGGAGAAACGCAGCCAACGGGCCGACCGTGAACGGGTTGTACTGCTGCGGACGGATCTCGCGGATGATGCGGTTGTCGCACCAACGCTCAAACGCAGAGGGCGATTCCTGCAATGCGGGCACTGCGTCCGCATAAGCGGTCTTTTGCAGATAGCTGTAGATGGCGTCCTGGCCCTCAACAGCCGCTTTCGCTAGCTGCTCCACATCGAGCGAATCGCATGGAGCCAATGCGCGCTGTAGAAAGTCCAGGGGCTTCCCCGTCTTCTGCGCACGGACCGCAATCTTGATATCCGCCGCTGCCACGGTCATTTCGGCATAGTCCCGGATCACCGGGTGGTCCGCCGCTTTTCCCGCCGCATAGATCGCATCCAGCGCCGCGCGGTCGATCACAACATCGCAGAGCTGGCCGTCCCGCGTGTGTAGGAGCAGGTCAAACGCCTCCTTCGCCGGGGCGCGCATCGCCTCGGGAAGCAAGGAAACATCCTGTTCCCGGATGGCTTGCAGCATCGTCTCCGGTTCCACGGTCCCGTGGGAGAAAAATGCTTCGGGCCGCTCTATATCCAGATATACCAGTTTAATGGCGGCCTTCAAATTGTGATAATCGTTTGCATAGAGAAAGACGTCAAAGGCCGAAAGGTCGTCCACCAGATCCTCCAGCAGCGCCCAGGTCTTTTCCTCCTCGCCCCTGAGAATCTGCTCAGCGTCCATGGTGGTCCCGTCTCCCCAGCCCTTTTCGGACAAAAGCTGGATGCATTCTTCATAGCTTTTGGCCGCCAGCAACTGCTCCAGGAACGCGCCCTTCAACAGGCCGAGCTCCTTCGTGCGGATACGGGCTACCGCATATGCGTAATACTTTTCCGCCATCATGCCTGCCCTCCTGCAAAGAGCAGCGCGTGCAGTTTGTCCTGCAAGCGGTCCTTTGCCGCGTCAAACAGCGCGGCAAAGGAACAATTCTGCTCCACGCCGCCATAGGCCAACACGAAGCCCCCGTCGATCTTCCTCGGTTCACGGGAAACCTTCAGGCTCCCGCCGGCCGGCAGGGCCTGCGCCAGTTCCTGTTCAAACCCGCTGGGCAGGCGGTCCAGATCCCTCTGGGAAAAGAGGATCTCCCCCTCCTGTGGCAACGCGTACCGGCGGATCAATTTTAGAAGGTTGGCGAAATACTCCGCCTCTGGAAGGGTTTCCATGTCCTGGCGGCTCTTTTCCAGCAGCTCGCGGATGATCGCCTGTTTCGCAGCGAGAACGCTCTGCCGCTTCTGTAGGGCCGCGGCCGATTCCGCACGGTTTTGGATACTTTTTGCTTGTTCTTTCGCCTGATTGGCAATCTCCTGCGCGCGCGCTTCCCCGCGCGAGCGGGCCTCCTGTGCGATTTGCGCCGCTTCCTCCTCCGCCTTTTGGCGAATGGAGACCACAGAGGCCGCCGCATCGTCTTCAATCTGTCTGATGATTTGTTCCAATCCAGTCATGCGCAGCGCTCCTTTTCCGTATCAATGTGGGGATTGGAGCGGATCATACCGGCAATCCAGCAATGCCCGTGACAGCCAGAATGGAAACCAACAGCGCCAGAATCGCATAGGTCTCCACCATCGCCGGGAAAATGATGGCCTTTCCGAGCTGGTCGGGACGCTTTGCAATCAAGCCAATGCAGGCGATGGATGCACGGCTCTGCTTTAATGCGGACCAATAGCCGATGATGGCCATCGGCATGCAGGCCAGAAAATACAAGATGCCTTTTGCCAGCGAAATATTGGAATCCCCGCCGAGAATGCCGATCTGCGAAAGGGTGATGAATGCGATCAACAGGCCATAGATGCCCTGTGTGCCGGGGAGCAGCTGCAAAATCAGGACTTTACCGAATTTGGATGGGTCCTCCGTCACAACGCCCGCGGCCGCCTCACCTGCGCGGCCAACGCCCACCGCGGAACCAGCGCCCGCCAACAGCGCCGCTAGAACAGCTCCCAGCAAAGCAAGTACAACACCGATGTTATCCATGATTATTTTTCCTCCCTAATTTTGTAATATTTTGTGTGAATGCCAAACGGCGCAAATTTGCGGCCGCCGCCCTCATAAAACTTTCCGAAAAATTCCACAAATTGGAGGCGGTTCGTATGCACATAAGCCCCTAGCAAATTGATTCCCAAATTGATGGTATGTCCGACAATGAACACCAGAATAAACATGATCGCGCCGCCGATTCCGCCGCCTCCCATGCTGCCCATCTGGTTGATCACCGTCGCGATCACGCCCGTTGCGAGCCCCAGGGCCAACAGGCGGGAATACGACAGGATGTCGCTCAAATACCCCGTGACGTTGTAAAGGCCGTAGAGCCCCTTGAGTAGGCGCTTGGCCGGATTGCGCGACTCGCGCCCCGACGTCAGGACAATGCCGATGGCGCCGATCCCCGCGACAACCGCCGCGGCAGTGCCCGCCTGTGCGGGAAGGATAAAGCTGAGCTGCGCAATATCCACAAAAGTCTGGCTGGAAAGCATAAACACAATTGCGCCCCCCACCAGCATATACCAGAAGATAACGTCATACAGGATATCCTTATAGCATTTCAGCCGCCAAAGCTGGTAAAACTTCATGGCCAACCCTGCGAACAGGTGGATGACGCCCACCAAAAGGGCAAAGATCAGCATCCGCATGGGTTCTTTGATCGGCTCAAACCAGAGCGGCCCAAGCACGACCTCGTGCTCGAAAAAGGTGCGGGAAATCACCGCTACGGCGTCCCCAAAGAAACTGCCGAACAGGAATCCCCAGAACGTAGTCGAAATGCCGCAGAAAAAGAACATCCGCAGTGATTTGTTCATGCTGGGTTCCATGTTTTTAAACTTGAGCAGTGCCAAGCCGCAGCCGATCACCATAATCAGCCCATATGCGGCGTCGGAAAGCATCATGCCGAATAGAATATAGTAGAAGATCGCCATAATGGAGGTGGGATCCACCTCCGTTTTCCCCGGAAGGCTGAACGACTCCAAAACGCCCTCCACCGGCTCGGAAAATTTGTTGTTCTTGAGAAGCACCGGCACATCGTCCTCTTGGGCAGGCGCTTCCAACTCTACCACCGCGCCAAACCGCCCTTCCAGCTCCTGTGTGAGTTTTCCGGCGTCCTGCTGGGGAATGTAGCCGGTCAAGACAAAGGTGCGCCGCGATTGCATCAGCCGCCCGATCACATCGTACTTCTCACTGCGCATCGTCAGGTAGTCCACCAGGAATTTGAGGTCGTCCCGCTGTGACGCGTAGCCTGTGATCTCCTGTTCCGCCTCTTGGATGATCTGCTCCTGCTCCTCCATCCGCTCCTGCAAAACCCGCATGCGCTCTGCCGGCGGTGTTTTGGTTGGGGAGGAGGGCCGTGCAAACCCCAAAGTGCGAAGGGCTTCTTCCAGCACCTGAGCATCGGCGCGGCCGCACAATAGAAATGTGCAGGTTTGTTCCTGGGAAGTGCTGATGACCTCCGCATAAACAGGGACCTTTGGAGCAAGAAGCGCAATCTGCTCCTCCAAATCTCCGGCCGTATAGCCCGCTGGGAACGATCCGACAAACGCCGTGGTGCTCTTTGTCCCCTTTGTACGCATGGAAATATCCAGATTCATCCAGGGCTTCAGCGCCTCCATCTGCGTCTGGAGCTTTTGAATCAACCCCCGACAATCTGCGATGTCCTTCGAACGTTCATTCAGCCGGTGTGCCACACGGAGCACATCGTCGCTTTTGCCGCCAAAGGCGTTGGCCTGTTCTACAGGGATTTCGGTCCGCCCCTCCAAGACGGCAAACAAGGACTTTTTCTCCGGCGCGTACCGGTTGAGAATCTCCAACGCCTGTTTGGATGCCGCGATATTTTTTTCAATCTGTGCCTTTTGGGTGGACGCATCCATCCGTTGGAATACATTGTCCTCTTCCAATGCGTCGTTGATTTCCACCGCACCGCGCCGTTGAATCCATTCCAAGATGGGTTTTCGGTCTTTTCTGAGAGCGTATATGCTGATGCGCTGCATCTGCAATACCGCCATAAATTCCATTCCTCCTTTCTATGCCGGTTTGGGGCTCCCCCGTTAACCGACAAGCTCCGCAATCACGCAGGCAATTGCTTCTTTTTCCCTTTTCTGTGCAAGCGCACGCAGTGCTGCAATCTCCTGTTCCGCTTCCTGGGCAGCCTTTGCCGCATAGCGTTCTCCTTGCGCGCGGGCCGCTTCCAAGGAATCCTGTGCCAACTTGTCCGCCTCGGACGTAATTTGCGCCGTTGTCCGTTCGGCGTCCGCATGGGCTTTCCAGAGGATTTCCTCTGCCTGCTGGGCAGCGTCGCGTTCGGCCTGATCCGCTTTCCGTTCCGCCTCGCGGACGGCGTCGATTGTCTGCTGTGCCATTGGTTCCTATCACCTCCCGTTCTTTTTATTGGCCGTATCGCCTTTGGATAGACGCCTCATGAATTTAAAAATTATATTTATTGTACATGAAAATGGTGGAAAGTGCAACGATATATATGATTATTTTTATCATGTTATTTAATTTTTATATGATTCGATCAATTTTTCTCGCTTTTTTGATTTTTTGTCAAAAGGTTACCACATTTCCCGTTTTATCACTTCCCAAAATCAGACGAAATTTTCTTTGTTTCGTCAATAAATTTATGAATTTCGCTCCATTGATTTCATCGCACTAAATCGGTATAATTAATAGTATTATAGTCTGCTCATTTGAAGCAGTAATTTACTAGGAGGTTGCACCACTATGAAACGCGTTTATAACTTTTCCGCGGGCCCCTCGATGCTGCCCGAAGCTGTTCTCCGCCGTGCTGCGGACGAAATGCTGGACTACCAGGGCAGCGGCCAATCCGTTATGGAAATGTCCCATCGTTCTAAGGTCTACGAGGGTATTATCGGTTCTGCCGAAAGTCTGCTCCGCGAAGTCATGAATATTCCGGACAACTATAAAGTTTTGTTTTTGCAGGGTGGAGCTTCCTCCCAGTTTGCAATGGTCCCGATGAACCTGATGACCAAGAGCGGCAAAGCGGACTTTGTCCTCACCGGCCAGTGGGCTACCAAGGCCTATAAAGAAGCCGCGCGTTATGGCGAAGCCAATGTTGTGGCCTCTTCCAAGGATCAGACCTTCTGCTACATTCCGGAGCTCGACCCCGCCACTTTCACAAAGGATGCGGATTATTTCCACATCTGCATGAACAACACCATCTACGGCACCAGATTCACCAAGCTGCCGGAAACCGGCGATGTGCCGCTGGTGGCGGACATTTCCTCCTGCATCCTGAGCGAACCCATCGACGTGAGCAAGTTCGGCGTGTTGTATGCGGGCGCACAGAAGAATATGGGACCGGCCGGCCTGACGGTCGTCATCATCCGTGAAGATCTAATTGGCCATGCGATGGACATCACGCCCACCATGTTCAACTATCAGACGCATGTGGACAACGGCTCCATGTTCAATACACCGCCGTGCTATTCGATCTACATCAGCATGTTGGTGCTCGATTGGATCAAAAACACCATCGGCGGCCTGGAGGAAATGAAGAAGCTGAACGAAAAGAAAGCCGGCATCCTGTACGGCTATCTCGACAACTCGAAGATGTTCCGTGGCACGGTTGTCCCGAAGGACCGCTCCCTGATGAACGTCCCGTTTGTCACAGGCAGCGACGAACTGAACGCAAAGTTTGTTAAGGAAGCGGAAGCTGCGGGCTTTGTGAACCTGAAGGGCCATCGTTCGGTGGGCGGAATGCGCGCTTCGATCTACAACGCAATGCCAATCGAGGGCGTAGAAAAGCTTGTCGAATTCATGAAGAAGTTCGAAGAGGAGAACGCATAAGGTTCCCTCCCAACATAGTATGGCTTTTAAGAAGATATTTTACTTTTGAAAGATACAGGTGATTGACATGTACAATGTAAAATGCTTGAATAAGATCTCCCCCGTTGGTCTGGCGCGCTTTGGGGCGAACTACACCTGCGGCGAAGACGTAGAAAACCCGGAGGCAATCTTGGTCCGTTCTGCTTCCATGCATGAAATGGAGCTGCCCAGCAGCCTGTTGGCCATCGCCCGTGCAGGTGCAGGCGTCAACAATATCCCGTTGGATAAATGCAGCGAAGCGGGTATTTGTGTCTTCAACACGCCGGGCGCCAACGCCAATGCGGTGAAGGAGCTTGTCATCGCAGGCCTGCTGCTCGCCTCCCGCAAGATCGTCCCCGGCATCGAATGGGCAAAGGGCTTGAAGGGCAAGGGTGCAGAAGTCGGAAAGCTGGTCGAAAAGGGCAAGAGCCAGTTTGTTGGCCCGGAAATCAGCGGCAAACGCCTTGGCGTCATCGGCTTGGGCGCCATCGGCATTCTGGTGGCCAATGCCGCCAAGAGCCTGGGCATGGAAGTCTATGGATACGACCCGTATCTGAGCGTTGACGCGGCGTGGGGCCTCTCCCGCTCGACCAAGCACGCTCAGACACTGGATGAAATCTATGCGAACTGCGATTATATCACCCTGCATGTGCCGCTTACCCCGGATACAAAGGAAATGATCAATGCAGAGAGCATTGCAAAGATGCAGGATCACGTGCGCATCCTGAATTTCGCGCGCGGTGATCTGGTCAATTCCGGAGATATTCTCAAGGCGCTGGCAGATGGGAAAGTCGCCTCCTATGTGACCGACTTCCCGACCGACGAAATGCTCGGCGCGGAGGGCGTAATTGCCGTTCCGCATCTGGGTGCTTCCACCCCGGAGAGCGAGGACAACTGCGCACGGATGGCCGCAGACGAGCTCAAGGATTATCTAGAAAACGGCAATATCCTGCACTCGGTAAACTTGCCGAACGTCTCCATGCCGCGCGATCCGGCGTTCACCCGCGTTTGCATCATCCACCGCAATGTCCCCAATACGATCAGCCTGTTGGCCGGTAAGCTCGCGGATGCAGGCATCAACATTGAGAACATGCAGAGCAAATCCCGCAAGGATTATGCTTACACCATTTTGGATGTAACGGGAGATTTCAGCAGTGATTCGGCCAAGAAGATGGAAGAATCCGAGGATATCATCAGAGTCCGTGTCATCTAAATTTTAAAAACGTGATTGGATAACGACAGCCTGCTGTAAAAACTTACAGCAGGCTGTTTTACTAAATTCCATGTATATGAAACTGCGATTGGATATGAGGGAAGCAGATGATTGTTTTTGACAAGCTTTGGGAGACCATGAAGGCAAAACATGTGTCCACCTATGCATTGCGGGACCGTTTCGACATCGACAGCCGGACCATCCGCCGGCTGCGGGCCAATCAAACTGTCACGACGGATACGCTGGATAAATTGTGCCGGATATTGGATTGCAAGCTCTATGAAATTGCGGAATATCTACCGGAGGAAGCGGAAAAGGGTGGGACGGATTCCGTCCCACCCTTTAAAATTATGCATCCATTTCCATACGTAAAGCGCAAGAAAGATTCTCGATAACCGTCCCTGGGCCAATCTTCCTCACATACGGAAAAATTCCCATTTACCGGTTGTCCACTGCAATCTTCCCACGGGCAATCACCATTTTGATGTTCAAATCATTGTCCAGCACCACGAGGTCGGCAAATTTCCCCACCTTGATGCTGCCGATGTCGGCGTCTTCATGGATTTCGCGCGCCGGATTGATCGTTGCGCTCTTAATCACCTGCTTGAACGGCACGCCAAACCGCACCAGATTGCAAACCTCCTGGTGCATGTTGGTTGTGGAACCAGCGATTGTTCCATCTTTCAAGCGGGCCTGCCCGTCCTTCACGTAGACCGTCTGTCCGCCGAGTTCGGAAATGCCGTCCGGTTCGCCGGCGGCGCGCATGGAGTCGCTGACAATCACGCTCCGGTCCTCGCCGAGCTGACGGAAAGTGACCCGCAGCACCGCCGGATTGATATGGAAGCCGTCGCAGATGATCTCCGCACGCACGCGCTCGTCGTCAAACACTGCGCCAACCACGCCAGGAGAGCGGTGCGTCATCCCGCTCATCGCATTGTACAAGTGTGTCGCGTGGGTAATACCGATATTGAAAGCATGTTTTGCCTGGTCATAATCCGCGTCCGTATGGGCAATCGAGACGGTGCAAAGCTTACTAGCCTTTTTAATAAATTCATCGGCCCCTTCGCATTCCGGCGCAATATCCACCAGCTTGATGATGCCGCCGCAGCCGTCATAGAACCCTTTAAATTCTTCCCAGTTGGGATTTTTGACGTACTCGCCCTTCTGCGCACCCTTCTTATTGATCGAGATATACGGACCTTCCATATTGACACCCATAATTGCCGCGCCAAACGGGCGGTCGTCCATGCAGGCTTTGACGGTCGCCAAGGCATCCTCAATCTCTTCATGGGAAACGGTCATAGTCGTCGGGCAAAAACTGGTTACCCCTTTTGTCACCAAGTGCGCTGCCATTTTCGCCAAGCCCGCAGTGGAGGCATCACAGGTATCCGCTCCCACGCAGGCGTGGATATGAATATCGACAAACCCAGGGACTACCACACAGCCCGCGAGGTCGATTTCTTCCTCCCCATGGAGATCCGGGGCAATGTCGGCAATCCGCTCCCCTTCGGTTGACAGGCAAGCATCCACCAATGTAAATGTGTCGTCCATAATCTTTGCATTTTTCAAAATCATGCGAATTCACCCCATCTTTGTGGGCATTCCACAAGCTGGAATCTGTCTCCTATGAAGGAACGATTCCTTTGAAAACGGCCCATATGTTTTGAAGCATTTCCATCCATTTTTTATTATCCAATGGAAGCATAGGTTGAGCCTAGTTTCTGGAAGCCCATTCTATTTTGTTACACTCATTATAGCCCAAATAGTTTCGAGTTACAACTCAACGCACTGGAAATGTCAAAAGAATACACAATTATGCACGTTTTAGCTTCATAAAATTCTTTTTATGAATATTTTTATTTCAGATTTGTATTAAAATATATAAATTATACAATTCGTATATCTTATGACTCAGCGTTGCTCATCAAAGCTCAACTCCGTATCCATCTAATATTTTACTCATTGTATAAATCTATTAAAATAGTACGATTATAAAAGGGCTTCCGCAACTGCGGAAGCCCTTCCTTTAAACTTTTCCTATTTCCGATCAACCGTATGCAATTTGCCCCTCGCAATGTAAGACAACCTTGGAATCGCCCGGCATCTGTGTATACAGTCCCGTCTTTTCACCAGGATTGCCAATAGCCCATACACGGAACGTATAGACATTGCCGCTCTTCCCTACGTATTGTGTTTTGAACACATTGCCATTTCCTACCGTAAAACTCGGCATATTATTGGAACCCGTCACTGTCATCTGGACATCGTAGCTTCTTCCCTTATATACACCGAAATTGACGCTCGGATTGCAGAAAGCAGAACCATTCGGGGAGGTCCCTACCGTCACCGGGAAAGACGCGCTGTAACTGCCGCTCGTAATGGTGATGGTGGCTGTACCAGCAGACTTTCCCTGAATCTGATACAGATACGCATGTGTGTAGCTGCCGCGCAGATCTGCACGATTGGAGCGGTCTGCCTGATACTTGACCGTCACGACGTTTGGATTGCTGCTGGTGCAGGTCGGCGCCGTCGCGGAATTGGTTCTTGCCAGCGGATAATAGACATTTCCTACATTAAAGGAATAGGAACTGGTGTCCAAAGAAAGAGCAGAACCTGAGTTAGCAATTGCATTTGTGGACACCGTGACTGTTAGGCTGGCAGATGCATAGCCAGTCGCAGAAACGGTCAAGGTAGCGGTTCCCGAAGAAACACCGCGCACGGTTACCGTAGAACCGCTCTGTGTCACGCTGACCGCGCTGGAATTCGAAGTAACGCTAAAGCTTCCATTGGTTGGGTTGGTAACCGTAAAGGTATTGCTCCCATTGACCGGAACAGTCAAGGAAGAGGTGCTCAAACGTACTGCCGCACTATAAGAGGAACCCAAATTCTCAAAATCAATGTCGTTTTCCTCCGCATATTTCTGTGCAGCCGTTCCATTATAACCCTTAATCAAAATAAAATCGTCAAAGGCATCATAGCCAATCCGGGTTACGTTCGGCGGGATGGTTATTTCTTCCAAGCTATCGCAACCGGAAAAAGCGCTATCGCCGATGCTGGTGACATGGCTTCCGATGGTAACCGAGCGTAAGTCCATGCAATCCTGGAATGCATTGTCCGGGATTTTTGTTAAGCTTGCGGGCAATACCGCGCTTCTCAGGGATGTACAACCGCTGAACGCCTCAATCCCCATCTTTGTGATGCTATCTGCAAATGTGACCGATGTTAAATTTTCGCAACTTGCAAAAGCACGTTCACCGATCTCTACCGGCCCTTCTTCCATTGATACGCGCTTCACAGTGGAATCCTCAAAAGCGCCATCTGAAATGATGTCAACCGTATTCGGAAGGTAGATATTTTTCTCAGAACCACCACTCGCAAAGATGGAGGAATCTCCGTCGCCGATGCGGGTAATCGTGCGGCTGTTGATCTTACTGGGGATGGTGATGGAAGATTTGGAATCGTAGTATTCTCCATCATCCTCCACACGCACGACCGCATATTTCCCATCCACGCGGTCAACCTCATATGCATCGTCCATATCGGATGCAAACGCTGTACTGCTGAACGCAGAAACAAACATCATTGCCGCTAAAGCCAGCGACAATAGCTTTTTGGCTTTTCTCATACGTTCCTCTCCTTTTTATGTTCATTCAAATTAACTCCGAAACATGACGGTACTTTTACCCAAATTTGGCGGTTTTGGTAAGTACTATTATACTCCACCCGCACATGATTGGCAAGCATACAGGCGGTTACACTTGTGTAATTTCAGATGACAATATTTGGATAAAGAATGCCAGAAATTTCTTCCCCGATTTCGAAACCAAAAGGGAGTTTCTTCGCATAGAAAAAGGACCCTGCACCAAGTGCAGAGCCCCATTCTCTTATGATTATGGATCGATTAGATCAGCTCGATGATCGCCATCTCCGCTGCGTCGCCGCGGCGCGGCCCGAGCTTCGTGATGCGCGTATAGCCGCCGTTGCGGTCAGCATACTTCGGCGCAATCTCCGTGAAAAGCTTATTTGTAACAGCTTCCTTTGTGACAAATCCCATCACAAGGCGCTTGCTGTGCAGATCGTTCGTCTTTGCGATCGTAATCATCTTTTCGGCCAGGGAGCGGACCTCCTTAGCACGTGTGACTGTGGTTTCGATCTTGCCGTTCTCAAGAAGGAATGTGACCATCGCACGCAGCATTGCCGTTCTGTGGCTGGTCGCTCTTCCGAGCTTTCTGGTTCCGGGCATCGAATATCACTCCTTTACCTTTGGTTTGCAAGGTCTTATTCGTCGTCCTTGCGCAGATTAAAGCCGAGGGAGGCCAGCTTCCAAACGACCTCCTCCAGGGACTTGCGTCCCAAGTTCCGGACCTTCATCATGTCCTCTTCGGACTTGTTGATGAGGTCTTCCACCGTATTGATTCCGGCGCGCTTGAGGCAATTGAAGGAACGGACGGAGAGATCCAGCTCTTCAATCGTCATTTCCAGCACTTTCTCCTTGCCCTTGTCGTCCTTTTCGACCATGATCTCCGTGCTGCTGCCCTTATCGGACAGGTTGACAAAGAGATTCAGGTGCTCGGTCAGGACTTTTGCAGCCAAAGAAACCGCCTCTTGCGCCCCGATCACCCCGTTGGTCCAAACCTCCAAGGTGAGCTTATCGTAATCAATGCGCTGGCCCACACGGGTGGGTTCCACATTATAATTCACTTTATAAACAGGAGTGTAGATAGAATCAACCGGAAGCTCGCCGATCACACCCGCAGGCATGTTCTGCTTATTCCGTTCTGCGGGGACATACCCGCGGCCTTTGTCCAGGGTCAGTTCCATATACAGCTTCGCGCCTTCGCCCAGCGTTGCGATATGCATTTCCGGGTTCAGGATCTCAACCTCGCTGTCGCACTTGATAGAGTCGGCCGTCACCTCACACGGGCCCTCCGCACAGATTTCCACTGTTTTCGGGCCGTCGCAATGGAGTTTCGCGGTCAAACCTTTGATGTTCAGAACAATCTCGGTGACATCCTCCTTGACGCCCGGGACGGTAGAAAACTCGTGCAGCACGCCGTCGATCTTAATCGACGTGACCGCAACGCCCGGCAGGGAGGAAAGCAGTACCCGGCGCAGGCTGTTGCCCAGCGTGGTACCAAAGCCGCGTTCCAGCGGTTCCACTACAAATTTACCGTAGGTTCCGTCATTGCTCAGGATTTCTGTTTCAATTTTTGGCTTCTCAATCTCGATCATTAGCGACCCTCCTTGACATAAAGCGGATGATTCTGCCTGCCATCCTGGTTTTTATGCGGTTAGGCAACTGCATTACTTGGAGTACAACTCAACGATCAAAGTCTCATTGATGTCGAAATCAATGTCGCTTCTCTCAGACAGTGCAACAACCTTGCCCTGCAGAGTCTCTCTGTTCAGCTCCAGCCACTTCGGAATCATGGTAGCCGCATTCTTCTCCAGAATCTGCTTCACATGCTCAGAACCACGGCTCTTCTCGCGGATGGAGATCACCTCGCCCGGGCTAACCTGATAGGACGGAATATCCACGCGCTTGCCATTTACCGTAATATGGCCATGGTTGACCATCTGTCTTGCCTCTCTTCTCGTGTTGGCAAAACCGAGGCGGTAAACAACGTTGTCAAGTCTTCTTTCCAAAAGCTGGAGCAAATTTTCACCCGTAACACCCTGGGTTTTGCTCGCCAGCTCATAGTAATGTCTAAACTGCTTCTCGAGCACGCCATAGATGAACTTTGCCTTCTGCTTCTCATTCAGCTGGACGGCATACTCGCTCTGCTTTCTTCTACCCGGCTTCGGGTTGCGTCTGGTCTCCTTGTTGATGCCCATAACGGTGGGGCTGATTCCCAGTGCCTTGCATCTTTTCAGGATCGGCTGCATATTTTTCGCCATAGCTCGTTTCCTCCTTTTACAAAACTATACACGTCTTCTCTTCGGAGGACGGCATCCATTGTGCGGAATCGGGGTGACATCTTTGATCATGCTGACTTCGAGGCCCGCGCCCTGCAGCGCACGGATTGCAGCCTCACGGCCTGCGCCCGGTCCCTTCACATAAACCTCAACCGTCTTCATGCCGTGCTCCATCGCTGCTTTTGCTGCGGTTTCCGCTGCGGTCTGTGCGGCAAAGGGGGTGGACTTTCTGGAACCTCTGAAGCCCAGCTCACCGGAGCTCGCCCAGGAAATCGCGTTGCCCTGGGTGTCGGTGATGGTCACAATCGTGTTATTAAAGGTGGACTGGATATGAGCAGCTCCACGGTCAATATTTTTGCGTTCACGGCGTCTGCGAACAGTAGTACCTCTCTTAGCGCCCTTCTGTGCTGCCATCTTTTAAATCCCTCCCTGCTTATTTCTTCTTGTTGGCCATGGTCTTTCTCGGACCCTTCCGCGTACGTGCGTTGGTCTTCGAACGCTGGCCTCTTACGGGCAGACCCTTGCGGTGACGGAGACCGCGATAGCAACCAATTTCAATCAGTCTCTTGATGTCGAACGCAACGTCGCGGCGAAGGTCGCCTTCCACGCGGCAGTTGTGGTCGATATATTCTCTCAGCTTCGATGCGTCGTCTTCCGTCAGATCTCTTACGCGGATGTCGGGGTTCACACCCGTTGCCTTGCAAATATCCGTGGCGGTCTTGCGGCCAATGCCATAAATATAGGTAAGAGCAATTTCGATGCGCTTGTCTCTGGGCAGATCAATACCTGCTATACGCGCCATACTGTTGCACCTCCAATTAGTCTTTCAAATTGATGGGGATCGTTTCCCCTAAGCGGAACACGGGCTTGGGATTCTTTCCCAGCCTCGCGGTCCCCGCCATCAGGCGGGCCGTGTCTGAAAGCGCAGCTTTCAACCCTGGCGCTGTTTATGCTTCGGGTTGTCACAGATGACCATGACTTTTCCCTTGCGCTTAATGATTTTGCACTTCTCGCAAATCTTTTTGACAGAAGGTCTGACTTTCATTTGTGCGCCCTCCCTTAGTGAAGTCTCGTGTTGAAATTCCGCAAGCTGTCTTGGCCCTGCGAAATCCCTTTATTTCGAACGCCACGTGATGCGGCCGCGGGTCAGATCGTACGGAGAAAGTTCGATCGTGACCTTATCGCCCGGAAGGATGCGGATGAAGTTCATCCGGAGCTTTCCGGAAATGTGGGCCAGCACCTGGTGGTGGTTTTGAAGCTCTACCATAAACATTGCGTTTGGGAGTGCTTCCGTCACAATGCCCTCGGTTTCAATTACGTCCTGTTTTGACATACAGTAGCCTCCTCTTGTGGAAAACAGCTCTTCTCTTCAAACGGACGAAGAGCGTGGCGAATTTCACGGTTGGTTTGCAATGAACCCTCTTCCAAGACCGTCTTGGTCGCTAGAAGATGTTTTTGCTTCTTTCTCTTTGGATGTGAAAGGCTGCGCCGCCTGCCGTTGCAAATCACGGCCATGTCGCCGTCGGCCTCCAGCACCGCGAAGAAGCCGCCTTTGTCCCGCCCGGCAAGGGCGCGGACGACGAGTCCTCTGACAAAATCCATGGTCTCCCCCTTTTATTCCGGCAGAGTCATAATCACCGGTCCGTCCGGGGTGATCGCGATGGTATGCTCAAAGTGCGCAGAAAGCTTTCCATCCGCCGTGACGGTCGTCCAACCGTCCTTCAGCGTTTTGACTTCCTTCACACCGGCGTTGATCATTGGTTCAATTGCGATGGTCATGCCTGGTAACAGGCGCACGCCTCTGCCCGGCGTGCCGTAATTGGGAACACTTGGGTCTTCATGCAGCTTCGCACCTACTCCGTGGCCGACAAAATCCCGTACCACCGAGTAGCCGCGCGCCTCGACATACCGCTGGACCTCGCTGCCAATATCCCCAATGCGGGCCCCGGCCTGGGCGGCCTTGATGCCCTCAAAGAGGCTTTCGCGTGTGACATCCATAAGGCGCTTGGCTTCCTCGCTTACATCCCCACACGGGAAGGTATATGCATTGTCGCCATTAAATCCCTCGTAAAAGGCGCCAGTGTCGATGCTGACAATGTCGCCCTCCTTGAGGATAATCTCCTTATGGGGTATGCCGTGGATCACCACATCGTTTACAGAGACACATGCGCTGCCCGGAAAACCGCCGTAACCAAGGAAGTTGGGCTTTCCGCCCTCTTCCTCGATCGCGCGGCGGACAACGCGGTCGATCTCCCAGGTGGAAACCCCGGGTTCGACCGCTTCGCCAGCCAGCCTCAGTGCTTTCGCAGAGATCCGGCACGCTTCCCGCATAATTGCGAGCTCGCGGCTGGTTTTAAGCACAATCATGGTTACGCCTCTAATGCTGCCAACGTCAGTTTGGTGGTGTCGGCCACTTCTTCCTGACCTTCTACAATGCGGAGCTTGCCCTGCTTCTCATAGTAATCCTTGAGAGGCTCGGTCTGCTCGTGGTAGACATGCAGGCGTTCTTTCACTGTATCCGGATGGTCATCCTTGCGCTGAACGAGGGCGCCTCCGCACTTGCCGCATTTGCCCTCTACTTCCGGCTTATTGTAAAGCAGGTGGTAGGTGGCGCCGCAAGTTTCGCAGACACGGCGTCCGGACATACGCTCCACAATCTTGTCATCGGCCACTTCGATGTCGATCACCTTGTCGATGACAATGCCCATCTTGTCCAGAGCCTCGGCCTGGGGGATGGTGCGCGGGAAACCGTCCAGCACGAAACCGTTCTTGCAATCGTCCTGCGCCAAACGCTCCTTGACGATGCCGATCACGACCTCATCGGGTACAAGCTTGCCTGCGTCCATGAAGGACTTTGCCTTCAAGCCCATCTCCGTGCCGCTCTTCAGCGCTTCGCGGATCATATTCCCCGTGGAAATCGCGGGGATGGATAAATGCTGGCAGATGACCTCTGCCTGGGTTCCTTTACCGGCGCCCGGTGCGCCAAGAAGAATCAGATTCATACCATTTCCTCCTTATCAGTCAAGGAAACCTTTGTAATGGCGCATCATCATCTGGGATTCCATCTGTTTCATGGTATCCAGCGCAACGCCAACCAAGATGATGATAGAAGTACCACCCAAGGAGAGGTTGTGCATACCAGTAACAGCACCGAAGAGAATCGGCAGCAACGCAATCACCGCGAGGAACAACGCGCCAATCAACGTAATCTTGGAAAGAATCTTCGAAATAAAATCAGAAGTCGGCTTGCCGGGGCGGATGCCCGGGATGGTGCCATTATTCTGACGAAGATTATTGGCCATCTCAATCGGATTATACTGGATGGTTACATAGAAGTAAGCAAACAGGATAATCAGAATGAAATACAATACCGAGTAGAGCCAGCCCGTGGAAGAAAATGCCTCAAAGAAGGACTGCCAGAAGCCCGACACATTGGTGCCCATGAAGAGCTGGATTGTGCTCGGAATGGAGAGGATCGAGCTTGCGAAGATGATCGGCATAACGCCGGACATCGCAACCTTGATCGGGATATGCGTGCTCTGGCCGCCGTACATCTTCCGGCCAACCACACGCTTTGCATACTGAACCGGGATGCGGCGCTCGGAATCGTTCATGAAAGCGATTACCCAGATCACAGCCAGGAACAGGATCACAAAGAGCGGGACAAATGCATAATACTGTCCATAGTTGGACGGGTCTGCAATTGCAGCCGAGATATACTGGGTAAGCAAACGGATGGTGTGCGGCATTCTTGCCACGATACCAGCAAACAGGAGGATGGAAATACCGTTTCCAATGCCCTTCTGGTTGATCTGCTCGCCCATCCACATCATGATTGCCGTACCAGCGGTAAACGCCAGGATAATGACAATCGCTGCGAATACCTGCTCCCAGCCCGAGGTATACAGGGCAATCGGAGCGCCCTGATAGGTGCTGTTGCGCAGATAGAAGTAATACGCGGTACCTTGGATCAAGCCCAAAGCAACTGTGACGTAACGTGTAATGGTCGCAATTCTCTTGCGCCCTTCCTCGCCTTCCTTCGCCATACGCTCCAGGGGAGGAATGGCAACTGTCAACAACTGCATAATGATGGAACTGTTGATGTACGGGCTAATGCCCATTGCAAACATGGTCGCATTTGCGAAGGCGCCGCCGGACAACATATCCAGGTAGCTGAGTGCATTCCCCGTCTCGTTGACCGTGCCCATCAAGCCCTGCAAGGCATCGACATCCAGGAACGGGACCGGGATCGTGGCGCCGAAACGGAACACCACGATAATCAACAGAGTAAAGAGGATCTTTTTGCGCAGATCCGGGATACTCCAGGCATTCTTAATTGTCTTAAACAACTCAGATCACCTCTGCCTTCCCACCGGCGGCCTCAATCTTCTGCTTTGCAGCTTCGGAATAGGCAGTGACCTTGACGGTTAACTTCTTTGTGAGTGCGCCGTTGCCGAGAATCTTAACGCCGTCGCAGGTTTTCTTGACGATCCCCGCATCCTTGAGCGCCTGCGCGTCAACAACCGCGCCTGTCTCAAACTTCTCCAGCGCGCTTACATTGATCGCCACGATGGTTTTGGCAAAAATATTGTTGAATCCTCTCTTCGGAACACGTCTCTGCAGAGGCATCTGGCCGCCTTCAAAGCCCGGACGCATGCCGTGGCCTGCTCTGGCCTTTTGACCCTTGTGACCTTTGCCTGCGGTCTTGCCCTGTCCGGAGCCGTGGCCTCTGCCGATCCGCTTGGATTCCTTGGTGGAACCCGGCGTCGCAGTTAGATCATGCAAATTCATTTTACTCGCACCTCCTTGCTTGCTTAGCTTACGCTTCGACTACCTCGACGAGGTGGACGATCTTGGCCACCTTACCTTTGGTCTGGTCGTTGTCCGGCTGAACGGACTCGTCACCAATTTTGCGAAGACCAAGCGCCTGGGCGGTTGCAATCTGGTCTTTTTTGCTGCCGATAAGGCTTCTTACCAGCTTTACTTTGATCTGTGCCATCTTGCTTCCCCCTCCTTAAAGAATATCCTGCACGGACTTGCCGCGGATTGCGGCAACTTCCTCCGCCGTGCGCAGCTGGGCCATGCCGGCCAGCGTCGCGCGGACAACATTGCACGGATTGTTGGAACGCAGCGCCTTGGTACGGATATCCTTGATACCCACAGCCTCGACCACCGCACGGACCGGGCCGCCGGCGATGACGCCGGTACCGGGTGCCGCAGGCTTCATCAAAACGCGGCCTGCGCCGTACTCGCCGATGATCTCATGCGGGATCGTACCGCCGCGCATAGCGACCTTGATCAGGTTCTTCTTGGCGTCCTCAATGCCCTTGCGGATCGCCTCGGGAACTTCGCCTGCTTTACCAATGCCGAAACCAACGGTGCCTTTTCCGTCGCCCACCACGACGAGCGCGGCAAACTTGAAGATACGGCCGCCCTTGACGGTCTTACTTACACGGTTGATTGCGACTACATGCTCCTGCATCTCATCCTGAGACTGCTGTCTGGGTGCGTCAAATCTAGCCAAAAGTATCCCTCCTTCTTAGAACTTGAGGCCGCCCTCGCGGGCGCCTTCGGCCAGCTCTTTGACGCGGCCGTGGAAAATATAACCGCCGCGGTCAAATACGACCTGGGAAATGCCCTTTTCAGCGGCGCGTTTAGCGATCATCTCGCCAACTTTGCGTGCGGCTTCCTTGTTTCCGCCGTTACCATTGAACTCCTTGTCCAGGGAAGAAGCTGCCACGAGGGTAACTCCTTTTACATCGTCGATGATCTGGGCGTAGATGTTTTTGGTAGAGCGAAATACATTCAGGCGCGGGCACTCTGCGGTGCCGGAAATCTTGCCGCGCACTCTCTTGTGGCGGTTCAATCTGGCTTTGTTTGTATCAGCCTTATTCACCATTTGTCATTCACTCCTTACTTCTTGGCGCCCTTACCGGCCTTGCCTTCCTTATGACGGACAAATTCGCCAGTATAGCGGATACCCTTGCCCTTGTACGGCTCCGGCGGACGCTTCTCGCGGACTTCCGCCGCAAACTGGCCGACCTTCTGTTTGTCCGGGCCCAGGATCACGATCTTGTTCGCGGACGGGCACTCAATCGTGATGCCGTCAACCTCCGGAACAATCACCTGATGGGAATAGCCCAGGTTCATAACGAGGTTCTTGCCCTGCTTCTGCACACGGTAGCCGACGCCGTTGACGTCCAGCTCTTTCTTAAAGCCCTCCGTTACGCCGATCACCATGTTGTGGATGAGCGTACGGGTCAGGCCGTGCAGAGAGCGGTTCTGTTTTTCATCGTTCGGACGGGTCACAAGGATCTCATTGCCCTCCACAGCCACCGTCATGTTCGGGTGGAACTGCTGGGTGAGGGTTGCCTTCGGGCCCTTGACCGTGATAACGTTGCCGTCGACTTTGACGTTGACGCCAGCGGGAATATTTATGGGTTTTCTTCCAATTCGAGACATTTCTGCACCCCCTTAATTACCAAATAAATGCGAGGACCTCTCCGCCAACATTCTCCTTGCGGGCCTGACGGTCCGTCATGACGCCCTTGGACGTGGAGATGATCGCGACGCCCAGGCCTTTCATGACCTTCGGCAGCTCCTCAGCGCTGGAATAAATGCGAAGGCCCGGCTTGGATACCCGGCGCAGACCCTTGATGACCGGGGTCTTGCCCTCGCCATATTTCAAATTGACCTTGATGATGCCCTGCTTGCCGTCCTCAACGACCGTATAATTCTTTACATAGCCCTCGTCCACCAGAATCTGCACGATGGCCTTCTTCATGTTGGAAGCGGGGATGTCAACGGAATCATGCTTTGCGGAAACCGCATTGCGAATACGGGTGAGCAAATCAGCAATTGTATCTGTAATTTGCATACCGTTACCTCCTTTGCTAAGCTTTACCAGCTGGCCTTTTTCACGCCCGGAATCTCACCCTTGTAGGCGAGCTCGCGGAAGCAGATGCGGCAAATTCCGAACTTGCGAAGATAGGCATGCGGCCTGCCACAGATTTTGCATCTGTTATACGCACGGGAAGAATACTTCGCCGGTCTACGCTGTTTGATTTTCATAGAAGTCTTGGCCACAATAATCCCTCCTTATTTCGCAAACGGGGCGCCCATGAGGGACAAAAGCTCTCTGGATTCCTCGTCGGTGTTTGCGGTAGTCACGAAACAGATGTCCATTCCGCGGACCTTATCGATCTTATCATAGTCGATCTCCGGGAAGATCAACTGTTCTTTGATGCCCAAATTGTAATTGCCGCGGCCATCAAAAGAGTTCGGGTTGATGCCTCTGAAGTCTCTGACGCGCGGGAGCGCAACATTGAAGAGACGGTCCACAAACTCATACATGCGGTCTCCTCTGAGCGTTACCTTCACGCCAATGTTCATGCCCTCACGGAGCTTGAAGTTTGCAACCGACTTCTTCGCCTTGCAGATCATCGGCTTCTGGCCGGTGATGGCTGCGAGGTCCGTCATAATGGCGTCGATCACCTTCGCATTGTCCTTCGCTTCGCCGGCGCCAACATTGATGACGACCTTATCGAGCTTCGGGATCTGCATCACGCTTTTATAGGAAAACTTCTTCATCAGCGCCGGAGCGACATCTTTTTTGTAGGTTTCCTTAAGTCTGGCCATGTTTTATCCTCCCTTACAGCGACTCACGGCATTTTGCACAAATGCGTTCCTTGGTGCCGTCTTCATAAACCTTATGTGCGACACGCGTCGGTTTGCCGCAGCGCGGGCAGACAATCTGGACCTTGCAGGCATAGATAGCGCTTTCAGCCTGGACAATGCCAGCCTGGTCGCCCATCTTGCGGGCCTTCACATGCTTGCTGACCATGTTGCGGCCCTCGATGATCACTTTGCCTTCCTTCGGGCTCACGGCGAGAACCTTGCCCTTCTTGCCGCGGTCTCTTCCGCTGATAATGATGACGGTGTCACCCGTTTTTACATGAACTTTGTTATTCATCAGTGAGCACCTCCCATTACAGCACTTCGGGGGCAAGGCTCAGGATCTTCATGTAATCCTTATCGCGCAGCTCTCTTGCCACAGGCCCAAAGATACGCGTCCCCCTCGGATTCTTATCTTCTTTGATGATGACGGCTGCATTCTCGTCAAAACGGATGTAGGTGCCGTCGTCGCGGCGTACGCCGGAAGCGGTGCGGACAACAACCGCCTTCACAACTTCGCCCTTTTTCACCTGGCCGCCGGGCGCTGCCTTCTTAACGGAAGCAACGACCACGTCGCCAATATTTGCATACCTTCTGCCGGTACCGCCGAGAACGCGGATGCACATAAGCTCCTTCGCGCCGGTGTTGTCGGCCACTTTCAGGTAGGTCTGCTGTTGTATCACAGTGCGTTCCTCCTTCGCTTAAGCCAAACGAACTTATTTGGCCTTCTCAATAATCTCGACGAGACGCCATCTCTTCTCTTTGCTGAGCGGACGGGTCTCCATCACACGCACGCGGTCACCGATGGAGCATTCGTTGTTCTCATCATGTGCCTTCAGCTTAACGGTACGTTTGATAACTTTCTTATACAGCGGATGCTTCACGCTGTCCTCAATGGCAACGACGACGGTCTTATCCATCTTGTTGCTGACAACTCTGCCAACCTCTGTTTTTCTCAAATTACGATCGCTCACAGTTAATCCTCCCTTCCGTTACGCCTTCGCGCTGTCCTTGATCTCGTTCTCGCGCAGAACCGTCTTCACGCGCGCGATGTCCTTCTTCACAGCGGAGATGCGCATCGGGTTATCGAGCTGATTAATAGCAAGCTGGAAGCGCAGGTTGAAAAGCTCGGCCTTGAGGTCTTTCAGCTTACTTTCCAGTTCTGCAGTTGTTAAATCTCTGACTTCTGAGGCCTTCATTACTGCTCACCACCCGTTCCTTCCTTTTTGACAAACTTGCACTTAATCGGCAGCTTGTTGGATGCAAGACGCAATGCTTCTCTGGCGGTCTCTTCGGAGACGCCGCCGATTTCAAACATCACTCTGCCTGGCTTAACAACGGCCACCCAGTATTCCGGGGAACCTTTACCGGAACCCATTCGGGTTTCAGCCGGTTTCTCAGTGATCGGCTTATCCGGGAAAATTTTGATCCAAACTTTACCGAATCTCTTGCAGTAACGTGTCATAGCAACACGAGCTGCTTCAATCTGGTTGGAGGTGATCCACGCCGGCTCCATGGCCTGGAGGCCAAAATCGCCGTAGGTCACCGTATTGCCGCGATATGCCTTGCCGGTCAGACGGCCACGATGCACTCTGCGGTATTTTACACGCTTAGGCAACAGCATTATTTATTGCCTCCTTCCCTGCGGGGCTTGCGGTTATCGTTGAGAACCTCGCCCTTGTAGAGCCACACCTTAACGCCGATACGGCCATAGGTGGTGGCGGCTTCTGCAAAGCCGTAATCGATGTCCGCGCGAATGGTCTGCAGCGGAATCGTTCCGTCGTGATACTGCTCCGTTCTAGCGATTTCTGCACCGCCCAGACGTCCGGAGACCTGGGTCTTGATACCCTTTGCGCCGAGCTTCATCGCGCGGCCGATGCACTGCTTCATCGCGCGGCGGAAAGAAATTCTCTTTTCCAGCTGCTGTGCGATGTTCTCTGCGATCAGCTGAGCGTTGAGGTCCGGGGACTTCACTTCAACAATATTGATGGCAACCGGCTTGCCGAGCATCTTTTCGCACTGGAGGCGGAGCTTTTCGATCTCTGCGCCACCCTTGCCGATGACCATGCCGGGTTTTGCACAGTGGATATGAACGCGCACCTTGGAGGCATCGCGCTCGATTTCAATCTTGGGAACACCAGCGGCTGCCAGCTGCTTCTTCAAGGTCTTGCGCAGGTTGTAATCTTCAACGAGCGTATCGCCGAAAACGTTGTCCTTCGCGAACCAGCGGGAATCCCAATCTTTAATTACGCCCACACGGAAACCATGTGGATTTACTTTCTGGCCCATAGTTTACCTCCTCATCTGCTTATTCTTTTTCCTTGAGCACGAGGGTGACGTGCGAAGTTCTCTTCTCGATTCTATACGCGCGGCCCTGCGCTCTGGGACGGATGCGCTTGAGGATCGGGCCCGGACATACGAAGCACTCTGCTACGTACAGTCTGGATACATCCATGTTATGGTTATTCTCAGCATTCGCCATGGCCGACTTCAACAGCTTTTGAAGATATTCACAAGCGGCCTTGGGGGTATTCTTGAGGATAGCCATTGCAACGTCCACCGGCTTGTTGCGAATCAGGTCCAGTACGATGGACACTTTACGGGGAGAAATACGGGCGTATTTCAGATAAGCCCTTGCTTCTGCTTCCATTGTCTATACTCCTTTCGGCCTTATTTACCAGTTGTTTTGGAACCGGCATGGCCCTTAAAGGTTCTGGTCGGGGCAAACTCGCCGAGTTTGTGGCCAACCATGTCCTCCGTGACATACACCGGAACATGCTTGCGGCCGTCATGGACCGCGATGGTGTGGCCTACGAAATCCGGGAAGATCACGGACGCTCTGCTCCAGGTCTTCACGATCTTCTTTTCGCCGGCCGCATTCATTTCCTGAATCCTTTTCAGCAGCACAGGCTGTACAAAAGGACCCTTTTTAATGCTTCTGCTCATACGTTACAAGCTCCTTTCCGTACGCCTTATTTGCCGTTTCTGCGTTTCACAATGAACTTATCGGAACGGTTGTGGTGGGCGCGCGTCTTATAGCCGAGCGCCGGCTTGCCCCACGGGGTCATCGGGCCCGGATGTCCAATCGGCGATTTGCCTTCGCCGCCGCCGTGCGGGTGGTCGTTCGGGTTCATGACGGAACCGCGGACGGTCGGTCTCCAACCCATGTGACGCTTACGGCCCGCTTTACCGATCTTCACGTTCTCGTGGTCGATATTGCTGACCTGGCCAACGGTGGCCATGCAGGTTGCGGGGACATTGCGGAGCTCGCCGGACGGCAGTCTCAGAAGAGCCATGCCGTTTTCCTTTGCCATCAGCTGCGCCATGTTACCAGCTGCACGTGCCAGCTGTGCGCCCTTGCCGGGATACAGCTCAACGTTGTGGACAAAGGTACCGGTCGGGATATTGGCGAGCGGCAGCGCGTTGCCCGGCTTGATGTCCGCAGACGCGCCGGAGACGACCACGTCGCCGACCTTCAGGCCGTGCGGTGCGATGATGTAGCGCTTCTCGCCGTCTTCATACTGAACAAGCGCGATAAACGCGGAACGGTTCGGATCGTACTCCAGCGTGAGCACGGTTGCCGGCATATCCGCCTTCTGGCGCTTGAAATCGATGATGCGGTACTTTTTGCGATTGCCGCCGCCGCGGTGACGGACGGTGATTCTGCCATAGCTGTTGCGGCCGGAATGGTTCTTCTTGGAAGCCAAAAGGCTCTTTTCCGGTGCAACCTTGGAAAGGCCCGTATAATCCGTTACGGACATATTCCGTCTGGCATTGGTTGTCGGTTTATAGTTAGTAATAGGCATTTCGGTTTCACACTCCTCATGATGGCTTTGCGGGACGTTGCCAACGCCCCATACCTTGCCGAAGACATTGGGCGCGCTCTAGGAGCGCATCCGGTCTTCTTACATCATACCTTCAAAGAATTCGATGGACTTGCTGTCCTCGGTCAGGGTAACGACGGCCTTCTTCCAAGAAGGAGTGTAGCCCTCGGTTCTTCCCTGGCGGCGGAGATGTCCGCGCACATGCAGGGTGTTGACCTTGCTGACCTTTACGCCAAAGAGCTCTTCTACCGCTCTTTTGATGTCAACCTTTGTCGCGCTCTTTGCGACTTCAAAGGTGTACTTCTTCATGCCGATACCGGCCATGCTTTTTTCCGTGATAATGGGGCGGATGACGATGTCCTGTGCTACCATTATGCATACACCTCCTCAATCTGAGAGACGGCGTCCTTCACAACGACGAACTTGTCGGCGTTGAGGATGTCGTAGACGTTCAAGGTGTTCACCATTGCGGTCTTCACGCCCGGGATGTTTGCTGCGGAAGCAACCACCTTGCTGTTGAGCTCGGGCAGAACGATCAGCGTCTTCTTTTCGGAGCCGATTGCCTTAAGCATGTTAGCAATGGTCTTGGTCTTGTATTCGTCCAGTGCGATCTTATCCAGAACGATCATGTTGCTGCTGGCAACCTTGCTGGAGAGCGCGGACTTCATTGCAAGACGGCGTACCTTTTTATTTAAAGTATAACGATAGCTGCGCGGCTTCGGCGCAAACACGATGCCGCCGTGCGTCCACTGGGGCGCGCGGGTGGAACCCTGTCTGGCATGGCCGGTGCCCTTCTGTCTCCACGGCTTCTTGCCGCCGCCGGAAACTTCAGCGCGGGTCAGTGCCGACTGTGTGCCGTGGCGCTGGTTGGCGAGGTAATTCTTAACCACGTCGTGCATCACGCTCACATTGGGCTCAATTCCAAATACGGACTCGGACAGGTCGATCTTTTCGATCTCCTTGCCAGCCATATCGAGTACTGCTACTGTAGGCATACCAAATCCTCCTTCCCTTACGCCTTCACGCTGTCACGGATCACGACGGTGCCGCCGTTCGGACCCGGTACTGCGCCTTTGACGGCGATGAGGTTGTTTTCGACGTCCACCTTGACGACGGTCAAGTTCTGGACGGTGACCTTCTCCGCACCGAGGTGGCCGGGCAGATGCTTGCCCTTGAACACTCTGGACGGATCGGAACATGCGCCGTTGGAACCAGCGTGGCGGGCAACAGGACCGGAACCATGGGTTTCCTTGAGCCGGTGCAAATTCCAGCGCTTAATGCCGCCGGCATAGCCCTTACCTTTGCTGGTGCCGCACACGTCCACCTTGTCGCCAGCCGCGAAGACGTCGACTTTGACGAGGTCGCCCACATTGTAGGCATCCGTGTTTTCCAGACGGAACTCGCGCAGGACCTTCTTCGGAGCGACATCGCCCTTTGCGAAATGACCCTGCATCGGCTTGTTGACCTTGTGCGCCTTCATGTCGCCATAGCCCATCTGGACTGCTGCGTAGCCGTCGTTTTCAACGGTTTTCTTCTGCGAAATCACGCAGGGACCCGCCTCGATGACGGTTACCGGGACCACTTTCCCGTGTTCGTCGAAGATCTGCGTCATGCCGATCTTCTTGCCGATAATACCTTTTTGCATTATTTTACCTCCTGTACAGGTTATTGGTTGGCTCGCGCCAACTTGACCTCGACCGCTGGTAGGTTAAAATCAGAGTTTAATTTCGATTTCAACGCCTGCGGGGAGTTCCAGACCCATCAAAGCCTCAACGGTCTTGTTGGAAGGTCTGAGAATGTCGATCAATCTCTTGTGGGTGCGCATTTCGAACTGCTCACGGCTGTCCTTATCCTTATGGACCGCGCGCAGGATCGTGATGATCTGCTTCTCGGTCGGCAGCGGCACCGGTCCGGAAACTCTTGCGCCCGTGCGTTTCGCCGTCTGCACAATCTTCTCTGCGGACTGGTCAACCAGCTGATGGTCGTACCCCTTGATTCTGATCCTGATTTTTTCCTTGACTGCCACTTGAATCGCCTCCTTATTGTAGTTGGCGGGCGGCGTTTTAAATCCTAACACGGCGCCGGGTGTTTCTTCAACCGGCATTGAAAAACCGGATCATCTTTTGCAAGATGTATCCGGGTGTAGGCAAAAACGTCTGAGCGCAAAAGGGCGCAATTGCAACCCAAGCCCTTCGCATGCTCAAAATATCTGTCGCCCGGTTTAAAATCGGACATACTCCACGGAAAAACCGGCGTGTTTCAGCCGCAACCTCCCGCTTCAACGCATATCTGTCGCAGTCATGCTAGATTATAATACCATATAGGTCCCCAAATAGCAAGACTTATCTTCTCTTTTTTGCAAGAATTTTCCTGCAATTTTTTGGTTATTTCGCCTATATCTTCCAGAACGCCCCAAAAAGGGAGTTTCTTCGCTCCAAAGGCGGCCCACAAGGGCGATAACCCGCGATTTCATCGCCTTTTCCGGCGGTTCCACCGGGCACGGAATCGCGCCCATCTCGAAACGGCGATGCAGGCGTGTACCCAAACCGTCCGCCAAAGGGACGGGCGGCCATGCCCTGCCACAACGATTGCCGCCGGCCCATCCGCCCCGCCGATGACGGTGACGGCTTGTCCCTGCGCATTGTGGATCTTCGGAGGCCTGCTTAACTTCTGGCAAGCAACTCCCACTGCGCCAAGCACGCTGAAGAGGAGCGCCAAACCAAACCATCCGTTTTTCAAATCCTCCCCCCTTTCGACCTTTGATTTCCCCACATAATAAAATAGAAGAAGGGCTATTGCCAGATCCATCTCCGCAATAGCCCTTTGATCCCATTGTCCTTATTTGCCCCCTGCGGGAAGGGCTTTTGGATTCACTCGGTTTTCTCTCCTTGGGCCGCAGTCCCCTCCAGCGCCCGCTGCTGTTCCGCTGCTTCCGCCAGATGTTTGCGGTTCGGCATCGCGATGCGCTTCTCCTGGATCTCCTCCAGGAATTGCTCCTTGTTCTCCGGGGAAATCGCCATCCAATACTCTTTCTTTTTCACACGGTAGCGGATGTAAAGGCGGTCCTTGCTCAAAGCAACCTTGGAGGACCCGTGGCGGGCTTCCCCCTGTTCTTCCGCAACCTCCATCATCTGGCGGTACAGGATCGTCACCTTGTCAAACAAGCCGTTTTTGACGAGCAGGCCGTTGTCGCGGATGATGTAATATGTACTCCGATACTCCGGAAGGAAGATCAGCAGCAACGCTACAAACATCCATGTCCCGAGAATCCCAACAATGACGTTGCGGAAAATGAAATAGAATACCAAAAGGCCGATGCCCAACAGGAGTGTCACCAGCACTTTGATGTAAAACGCCCGGTCAATCTTAGATTTATATTTGGTCCCCGTTTCCATTGCAGCAGCTTTGCGCATGGCTCTCATCTTCCTCCCCGTGCAGCCAGTCCGCCTCCACAGCGGGCCGGTTTGTTATTGATTAATACGCCTTGCCCCAGTAGACCATGGTCTTTGCGGGCTTCCCACAGCACACGCAGGTATCCGCGAGGTGTTCCTGCTCAAACGGCATGCAGCGGGAGGATACGCCCGCCACTTCCTTGAGCTTCTCCTCGCACGCCTGGTCCCCGCACCACATCGCCTTGATGAAGCCCGGCTTGTTTTCCGCGATCTCCTTGAGTTCGTCCAACGTCGTGGCCGTATAGGTCATGGACTCGCGGCGGGCCAGCGCCGTATCGTACATCGTTTTGCGCACAATTTCCAATTGCTCCGCAATGGCGGTTTCCAGCTGATCCAGCGGCACAAAGACCTTCTCACGGTCTGTGCGGCGCACCAGGACGCACTGGTTCTTCTCAATATCCTTGGGCCCGATCTCCAAACGGAGCGGCACGCCCTTCATCTCATACTGTGCAAACTTCCAGCCGGGGGACTGCTCGGAATCGTCCATGCGCACCCGGAAGGACTTCTTCAAGCGCGCAAGCAGCTCGCCCGCCTTCTCCAACACGCCCTCCTTGTGCTGGGCGATCGGGATAATCATCACCTGGACCGGCGCCACAGCGGGCGGGAGTACCAAGCCGTTGTTGTCGCCGTGGGTCATAATGATGCCGCCGATGATGCGGGTGCTCATGCCCCAGGAGGTCTGATGCGGATATTGGATGGAGTTGTCGCGCCCGGTGAAGGTCACGCCAAACGCGCGGGCAAAGCCGTCGCCAAAATAGTGGCTCGTGCCGCTCTGCAGCGCCTTGCCGTCGTGCATCATTGCCTCGATGGTGTAGGTCGCCTCCGCGCCCGCGAACTTCTCCTTGTCCGTCTTGCGGCCCTTGATGACCGGGATGGCGAGGTCGTTCTCACAGAAGTCTGCATAGACTTTGAGCATCTGCTCCGTCTCCGCCATGGCTTCCTCGGCCGTCTCGTGCATGGTGTGGCCCTCCTGCCAATGGAACTCCACGCTGCGCAGGAACGGGCGGGTGGTCTTCTCCCAACGCACAACGCTGCACCACTGGTTGTACAGCTTCGGCAGGTCGCGCCAGGAGTGGATCACGCGCGCATAGTGGTCGCAGAACAGCGTTTCGGAAGTCGGGCGCACGCAAAGGCGCTCTTCCAGCTGCTCGTTGCCGCCCATCGTCACCCAAGCCACCTCGGGCGCAAAACCCTCGACGTGGTCCTTCTCCTTCTGAAGGAGGCTCTCCGGGATGAACATCGGCATGGAGACGTTCTCATGCCCCAGCTCCTTAAAGCGCGCATCCAGATTGTCACGGATATTCTCCCACAGCGCAAACCCATACGGTTCAATCACCATGCAGCCGCGCACACTGGTGTAGTCCATCAGTTCCGCTTTTTTGACGATATCGGTATACCACTTGGCAAAGTCCTCCTCCATGGGGGTGATTGCCTCTACCATCTTCTTTTGATCCGCCATTGTTCGTTTACTCCCCTTTATCCTTCTTGGTCGATTGTTCTATGGTTTTGTGTCCGGCAGTTTCGCCCGTGTCCCCGGCGTTCTGGGAGGCCGGCGCGTCCGTCTTTTCCCCGCGCCTGCGCCCGATCCAATTGACCAGCAGCAACGCCAGCCCGATCAGCGCCATAAAGCCGAGAACTCCCAACAGGCATTGCCCTGCCAACGCCAGCGCATCCAATTGATCCATTGTTATCACCTCAAGCGTGTCCGGCGTTTTCTACTGAAAAACATTCCATATTGTAACTTTCATTATATAAGAAGGGAACCTTCTTTTCAAGTAAAAAATCCGCCGTGCGGTGCACGGCGGATTTTGAGTCAGGAGCGGGTTACGGGTTAACGTGGTCTTCGATGTACTTGACGAGTTCCCCTACCGTCTTAATGTTGTCAATTTCCTCGTCGGGAATCTCGATTTCAAACTCGTCTTCAATAGACATCAGCAAATCGACAACGTCCAAGGAATCAGCGCCCAAATCGTCCGCGATGCTCGTGTCGGCGGTAATCGAATCCTCCTCCACATCGAACTGCTCGCTCAGAATCGCCTTTACCTTTTCCAGAACCATGTCTTTTCCTCCTTCTGAATTTGTGTGAATCAACATACAAAAAGCGCCGCTGTTACGCCGCCGGCGAAAATATGGACAAAGCAGCGCCAGATGTGATACAATTGCCCCGGACGCCTTAAAAGCACTGGCGGCCCGTATTGCTTAACAACATATTATTAGCAATCCTCCGCTTTGTCAATATGATTCTTAAAGTTTTTTAAGGATTTTCCATTTCCCCGAAAAGCCGGGATTTCTAAGGAGTTTGCCATGAATGAGAAAATCAATTGTACAGAAGCCATCTGTGCCGCTCACAACTTTGCCGTGATCGGCCATCCGATTGCGCACACGATGTCCCCCTTTATCCACACCAAACTATTTGCCTTGGGCAATGGATATCCGGCGGCAGACTATGGCGTGATCGATCTCCCGCCGGAGGAGCTCACGGCCTCCATGCCCCGCCTACGGAAACTCTGTGGGTTTAACATCACCATTCCCCATAAACAGGCGATCATTCCTCATTTGGACAATTTGGATGCAAAAGCGGCCTTTTTTCACTCCGTCAATACGGTGAAAAATGAAAACGGCCGGTTGACCGGCTATACCACCGACGGCGCGGGTTTCACAAAGGCGTTGGAGAGCGCCGGGGTACCGCTTACCGGCCGCATCGCGATCCTAGGGGCGGGCGGCGCCTCGCGTGTGATGGCCTTTGAAGCCCTGGACGCCGCGCAGGAACCGGATATCACCATTGCCGCACGGGAACACAGCCTGCCCGCAGCGCAGGCGCTCTGCAACGAGTTGGAGCAAGTCCTGCAAAACCAGGGGCGCAAAGGCCGTCTCTCCGTGGCAAGGCTGGACGCGCTTTCCGGTGGTTTTGACCTTCTTGTCAACGGCACGCCGGTCGGCATGTATCCCCACACCGACGCCTCGCCGGTCTCCGCCGGGGTTTTGGCGCACTGTGCCGCGGTATTCGACGCGGTGTACAACCCTGACCAAACCATGTTGCTGCGCCTGGCCAAAGAAAACGGCGCGAAGACGGTCGGCGGCATGCGCATGCTGGTGGGGCAGGCAGCCGCTGCGCACGAAATCTGGTATGGCGCTACCTTCCGGGAATCGGACATCGATGCGCTGTGCCGCGAGGCAGTTGAGGAAATGGAGCGGATCTTCGCATGAAACAGAAACCCAAGAACATCATCCTATGCGGGTTTATGGGCAGCGGAAAAACCACTGTGGGCCGCCGCCTAGCACAAAAAGCGCACATGGAATTCATCGATATGGACGACTACATCGAGCAGCGCGAAGGCCGGACCATCACGGACATTTTCGCGCAGGACGGGGAGGAAACCTTCCGGCGCATGGAAACCGAGGCGGCGCGGGAGCTGGCCAGCCGCAGGGGGTTGGTGATCGCCGCAGGCGGCGGCACGCTCCTGCGCGCACAAAACGTCAAGATCTTCCGCAAAAGCGGCGTAACGGTCCTGCTGGACACCCCCATCGGCTTCATTCAGGAGCGTTTGAAAAACGACACGGCACGCCCCCTGCTGCAAAAGCCAAACCGCAAAAAGGTCGTGGCGGATCTATACCGCAAGCGCCTTCCCGCCTATTGCGCGGCGGCGGACGTGATTGTCGACGGCTCCGGCGGCGCGGACCGCGTGGCCGGGCGGGTATTGGAGCAGGTCAAACGGCTCGGATAAGCCCTTTTGCACGCAAAAATCCGCACGGAAAAAGTTTGTTTCCTGCAACAAACAAAAAAAATTCCTGCAAATTGGAAAGAATTCTTTCTTGACAAACGCTTCCCGCCGTATTATGATACTTACAAGATTTTTCCGACGAAGGAGTTCCATCATGCTTCAGATTGCAAAAACCGCACGATTTACAGGTTTTGGCTATCCCCGCTTCTTTTGGGCGTGGGATTTTTACGCATGCAATCTTTGCGGTGACAACTCCCGGAGTAGGAATAGCCAACACCCCTGTATTGTAAAATAACCTGGCTGTTTTTCTCATAGGCGGAGCTGCATCGCGCAGCTCCGCCTATTTTATTTTCCACAAATCTTACATGAAAAAATTGGAGGGTATCAGCATGATTATTGTTTTGAAGCCAAATTGTCCTGAGGAGCAGGTCAAGAAATTTACGGACAGCCTCACACAGGAATATAACGTCAAGGTCAACACCTGGGTCGGCACGCAGAGCACGGTGCTCGGTTTGCTTGGCGACACCACTTCCATCGATATCGACTATATCGCCGCACAGGACTTTGTAGAGAGCGTCAAGCGCGTGCAGGAACCCTACAAGAAGGCAAACCGGAAGTTCCACCCGGACAACACCGTCATCACCCTGCCCACCGGCCAAAAGATCGGCGACGGCAGCCTCGCCCTGATCGCCGGCCCGTGCTCCGTTGAGACAGAGGCCCAGATCTGCGAAGTGGCCGAGCGCGTAAAGGCCTCCGGCGCAACCTTCCTGCGCGGCGGCGCGTTCAAGCCCAGAACCTCGCCCTATTCCTTCCAGGGCTTGCAGGCCGAGGGCCTGGAGCTCCTGAAAAAAGCCAAGGCAAAGACAGGGCTCCCGATTGTGACGGAGATCATGAGCATCGGGCATATCCCACTCTTCGAGGAAGAGGGCGTGGACATCATCCAGGTCGGCGCGCGCAACATGCAGAACTTTGAGCTGCTCAAGGCGCTGGGCAAGATCAATAAGCCCATCCTGCTCAAACGCGGCCTGTCCAACACGATCGAAGAACTCCTGATGAGCGCGGAGTATATCATGGCTGGCGGCAACGACCAGGTCATTCTCTGCGAGCGCGGCATCCGCACCTATGAAACCTACACCCGCAATACGCTGGACATCTCTGCGGTTCCGATCCTCAAAAAGCTGTCCCATCTGCCCGTCGTGGTAGATCCCAGCCACGCCTCCGGCATCGCATGGCTGGTCGAGCCGTTGGCTATGGCGGCTGTGGCGGCCGGTGCAGACGGCCTCATCATCGAGGTACACAACAACCCCGCAAAAGCCCTGTCCGACGGCGCGCAGTCCCTCACCCCGGACCAATTCGACCGTGTGGCTCATCATGTGCTCCGCACAAAGGACGCCCTCTCCAAATTGAACGCATAATTCCAAGCGAAGGCCGGCCTGCCAAAGAGGATTTTCCCGGAAGGCAGGCCGGCGGCCTCGCGGGACAGCGTTCGTATCCCCTCCTTGTCAATCTGGACGGGGCATCAAATTTTTGTTATACTAACGCTGTACAACATCGTACTACAGCGGCAAAAGCGCCGTTTGCAAGCTGCTCTTGGAGCTTCTCCAGGGCGGGCAAACGGCGTTTTTGCGGAAAGAGGCGTATGGATTCATGAAAAAGAACGTGGTGATCATTGGGCTTGGCCTGATCGGCGGCTCCCTGGCCAAAGCCTTTCAAAAGTACAGCGAATGCAGCGTCAGCGGGATGGACCGCGACCCGGCCGTCTTGGAAGCGGCCTTGAAAAGCGGGGCAATCGACGGCGTCGCCGGGGAAAAGGAGCTGCGGGAGGCGGACATCCTCTACCTCTGCCTGTATCCGCAGGCGGACATCGACTTTATCCAGGCGCACGGCAGCCAAATCTCGCCCCACTGTATCGTGACGGACACCTGCGGGATTAAGCGGGAAATCTGCGCCCATCTGCCGCAATTGGCGGAACAGTTCGGCTTCACATTTGTCGGCGGCCACCCCATGGCGGGCAAGGAGCAGAACGGCTTTGCCGCCAGCGACGCAGACCTTTTCGATGGCGCAAGCTATATCCTGGTTCCCTGCGGCGCGCCGCAGCGCGCGGTGGACACCCTAAAAGCGCTCGCCATCGAATTGGGCTTCGGCGGGACGGTCGTGACCACGCCGGAGCATCACGATACCATGATCGCATACACTTCGCAGCTCCCCCATGTGCTGGCCTGCGCTTATGTGATGAGCCCCTGCTGCCCCCAGCACAATGGGTTTTCCGCCGGGAGCTACCGCGACGTATCGCGCGTGGCACGCATCAACGAAGTACTCTGGACAGAACTGTTCCTCGACAATGCCGACGCGCTGACCGGGGAATTGGACATCCTGATCGACAATATCACCCGCATCAGCGAGGCTGTCAAGCAGCGCGACGCGGACGCTCTGCGCGGCTTGCTGCGCCAGGGCAGACTTATCAAAGAAAGGCTTGGCGAATAAATGGAACTGACGGTCAATACCTCCAAGCGCTATACGATTCGGATCGAACGCGGCGCATTGGACCAACTCGGCGCCTATTGCGCCTCCCTGTTTGCCCCTGGCAAAAAAGCGGTCGTTATCACGGACACCCATGTTGCGCCGCTCTATCTGGAGCGTGTCTCCACCTCCCTGCGCAACGCGGGTTTTGACGTGACCAGCTGCGCGTTTCCGGCGGGAGAACCATCGAAGCGCCTTTCCACCATCGAAGGCATCTATGGCCATATGGCCCAGGCCCACATCACCCGCAGCGATTTTGCCGTTGCATTGGGCGGCGGCGTCACCGGGGATATGGCGGGCTTTGCTGCGGCAAGCTATTTGCGCGGCATTCCCTTTGTGCAGGTGCCAACCACCCTGCTCTCCCAGGTGGATTCCTCCGTGGGCGGCAAAACCGGCGTCGACTTGCCGCAGGGGAAAAACCTGGTGGGCGCCTTCTGGCAGCCCTCCTTTGTGCTGATCGACCCGGACACGCTCAACACCCTATCGCCGCACTTTTTCGCGGACGGCATGGGGGAGGTCATCAAATACGGCTGCATCAAAAGCCGCGCGCTCTTCGACCTACTAATAGAAACAGAGGACATCACCTCCATCATGGAGGACGTCATCTACCGCTGTGTGGACATCAAGCGCGACGTGGTGGAGCGCGATGAATTCGACACCGGCGAGCGCGCGCTGCTAAACTTCGGCCACACCTTCGGCCACGCGCTGGAAAAGCTGCACCAGTATCAGGGGCTCTCCCATGGCGCGGCGGTCGGCATCGGCATGGTCATGATGGCACGGCTGGGGGAAAAAGCGGGATTCACCGCGCCGGGCACCGCGGATAAAATTGCGGCCGCCCTGGAAAAATACCACCTTCCGGTACACAGCGATCTCCCGCTTTCTCAGATTGTTGAGGCGACCGCTTCGGACAAAAAGAGCACGGGTTCCTCCATCAACCTGGTGCTTCTGAAGGACATCGGCGAAAGTTTTGTCCATAAGGTGGCGCGCAGCGACCTGGCTGCGCTTGCGGAGGGCTGCAATGAGTAAAGTGATTGTCCACCCCTCCACCCTGCAAGGGACGGTTTCCGTGCCCTGCTCCAAAAGCGCGGCGCATCGCGCCATTCTCTGCGCCGCACTCGCGCAAGGGGAGAGCATCCTCTCCCCGATCGCTGTTTCCAACGACATCCACGTGACCGCGCAGGCGGCACAGGCACTCGGCGCCAACATTTTGGAGGAACAGCGGACCTGGCGGGTCACCGGTGGCAACGCCCCGCAGAGTCCAACGGAAATCGACTGCGGGGAAAGCGGGTCAACCCTGCGCTTTTTGATCCCCATCTGTGCCGCCCTCGGCATGGAGGCAACCTTCACTGGGCACGGCCGCCTGCCAGAGCGTCCCATCGGCGTATACCTCGACGTGCTCCCCGCGCACGGGGTATCCTGCCATACAGAGGGCGGCCTTCCGCTATCGATCAACGGAACGTTAAAACCGGGAGAATTTATACTTCCTGGAAATATTAGTTCCCAATTCATCACCGGACTTCTGCTGGCGTGCCCGCTCCTGGCGGGGGAAAGCACGATCCGCCTCTCCTCCCCGCTGGAAAGCGCTGCTTATGTGGACATGACCCTGGAGGCGATGCGGGCCTTCGGCGTGACCGTCGATCCATTGGACAACGGCTGGCGTATTCCGGGCGGGCAGCGCTACCGGGCGCGCCCTTTTTCCGTGGAGGGCGATTGGTCCCAGGCGGCGTTCTTTCTCGCGGCGGGCGCCCTGGGAGGGACGCTTTCCATTGGCGGCCTCAAGCGTGAATCCACGCAGGGTGACCGTGCCGCGGAGTCGCTTTTTGCCGCATTTGGCGCGGAATGCGCCTGGAAAGGCGAAACACTTTGTATTAAATCGAATCGTTTATACGGAATGGAAATCGACGCCGCGCAAATTCCCGACCTGGTCCCCATTTTGGCCGCCACAGCTGCGCTTGCCAAGGGGCGCACCCGCATCTACAATGCCGCCCGTCTGCGCATCAAAGAAAGCGACCGGCTTGCAGCCATGGCCGACGGCCTGAACCGGTTGGGCGCACAGGTGCAGGAGACGCCGGACGGCCTGTTGATCGACGGCGTGGAATCGCTGCACGGCGGCGAGGTGGACGGGTACAACGACCACCGGGTGGTGATGGCGCTCTCAATCGCTGCGCTCCGGGCAGATGGTCCGGTCACCATTTCCGACGCGGAGAGCATCCGCAAGAGCTACCCCGCCTTTTTTGAAGATTACAACCGATTGGGAGGTAAAGCAGATGTCATCAACATGGGGTGAAACGGTCCGCATTTCCATCTTTGGGGAAAGCCATGGCATTGCCATCGGCGTTGTGATCGACGGCCTGCCCGCCGGGGAACCGATCGATATGGATGCGGTCCTCGCGCAAATGAAACGCCGCGCGCCGGGGCAGGACAAGTCCGCGACCCCGCGCAAGGAGAGCGATTTTCCAAAGGTGATGAGCGGTCTTCTCAACCACACCACAACCGGCGCTCCGCTCTGCGCCGTGATTGAAAACACCAACACCCGGTCCCAGGACTACGGCAATCTGCTGGATGTGCCGCGCCCCGGGCATTCCGATTATCCCGCCTATCTGCATTATCACGGCTTCAACGACATCCGCGGCGGCGGTCATTTTTCCGGACGCTTGACTGCCCCCCTGGTGTTTGCCGGCGCGATCTGCCGCCAGATTTTGGAGCGGCGCGGCATCCGCATCGGCGGGCATGTGGCGTCCGTGGCGCAGATTCAGGACACTCTCTTTGATCCGGTGGACATCCCCGCGGAGCTCTTGGAGACGCTTTCCACCACCTATTTCCCGGTGATCGACGCGGGCAAAAAGGAAGCGATGGCCGCCCTGATTGAAGATGCGCGCATGTCGCAGGACAGTGTGGGCGGCATTGTGGAATGCGCGGTCACTGGACTACCCGCCGGGATTGGCGGTCCACTGTTCGGTGGAATCGAACCGGTGCTGTCCTCCATCCTATTTGGCATCCCCGCTGTCAAAGGCGTGGAATTCGGGGATGGGTTTGGTTCCTGCGCGCTGCGCGGCAGCCAGAACAACGACCCGTTCTATTTTGACGCCGATGGCAAGGTCAAAACATCCACCAACCACGCCGGCGGCATCCTGGGCGGCATCACCACCGGTATGCCCATGGTGTTCCGCGTGGGGGTCAAGCCGACCGCCTCCATCAGCCAAAATCAGCAGAGCGTAAACCTGCAAACGGGAGAGAACCAAATCCTCTCCGTGCATGGCCGCCACGACCCCTGCATTGTGCCCCGCGCGGTACCTGTTGTGGAATCCGCGGCGGCCATCGCCCTGATGAATTTCGATGGGATTCTCACGGGCGGGAAATCGGAAGGGGGTTGGCGCGCATGACTCTGGAGGAAGTCCGCAAGGAAATCGACGCCATCGACCAGCAATTGCTGCCGCTCTTTTTGAAACGCATGGATTGCGCAAAGCAGGTGGCGGAGATCAAACGGGAGCAGCATCTGCCCGTCCTCAATTCGAACCGCGAACAGGAAATCTTGGACAATATGGCCCAGCACGCGGGCGAATACGCGGGCGAAGCGCGCATCCTCTATTCCAATCTAATGGATATGAGCCGTGCCCTGCAACACAATCTGCTGGGAAGCGGCGCCGAACTCCGGGAGCTTGTTCAGAACGCCGAACATGCGCCTGCGCGCGCGGAGCGCATCGCCTGTCTGGGGGTCAGCGGTTCTTTTTCCCATGAAGCCGTCAAGCACCTCTATCCCGGTGCCGAGCCGCTCTTTTTTGATAACTTTGCTGCGATTTTTGCCGCTGTCGCCGACGGCCGGGCGGACCTCGGTGTGCTGCCGGTGGAAAATTCCTCCGCCGGTTCCGTCAGCGAGGTGTACGACCTGATCCTGCGTTACCGTTTCTACATTGTGGCAGCGGAAACGCTCCACATCCATAACTGCCTGGCCGCCGCGCAGGAATGCCCGATTTCCGAGATCCATCTGGCGTATTCCCATCCGCAGCCGCTGGCGCAATGTTCCAATTTCATCGCACAATACCGCTTCCAGACCGTCCCCTGTTCCGCCACCGCTGCTGCTGCACAGAAAGTGGCCAAGGAGCGCACCCCCGGTACTGCGGCGATCTGCTCGGAATCCGCCGCGCAGGAGTACGGCCTGCACATCCTGGCGAAGGATATCCAGAACAGCGCAAACAACTGCACCCGGTTCATCGCCATCAACCGGCATATGTTTATCCCAGAGGGGGCCAATAAGATCAGCCTGTGCTTTTCCCTTCCCCACCGGACCGGTACCCTGCACAGCGTTTTGGCGCGCTTCGCCACCGCCGGCTTGAACCTCACCAAAATCGAGAGCCGCCCAATCCCGGGCAAGACCTTCGAGTACGATTTCTATCTCGACTTTACCGGCAACGCGCAGGAACCGCATACCTTAAATTTGATCGCCGCCCTGAGCGACGAGCTGCCTCGGTTCTCCTTTTTGGGGAACTATCGGGAGCAAGAATAAACGTTTCCAAAGCAAAGCCCTCCTTGCGAAATAGGACAACCGCCTGGTCGCAAGGAGGGCGTTTTCTTTTGCGCTGTCTCAAAAAATAATTTTTACGTAAGATACAAAACGCTTCCATCAAATCGATATATGTTTCTTTTGGTATGGAACCGAAGGATGCCTTCCATCTACTTATGCAAGCGTCTTCGCCGCCAAAGCAACCCAGCCCTTCTCCTCGCGCCGTGCGATCACTTCGAAGCGGCCTTCCAGCGCTTGCAGGACGTCCTGTTCGCGTGTATCGATGATCCCGCTCATCAGGTACACTGCACTGGGCGCTAAAAATTGCTGCACATCCTTTGTCAAGGTGATGACAATATCCGCCACGATATTGGCTACAACGATGTCATAGGTCCCCTCGACGCGGTCGGTCAAATTCCCGCACAGGGCGGTAAAGCGGTCCTCTACGTGGTTGAGTTCTGCATTTTGCACCGCTGTTTTCACAGCCAGCTCGTCGATATCCACCCCAACGGCCCGTTCCGCGCCCAAGAGCAATGCCGCCACTGACAGAATCCCGCTGCCGCAGCCAACGTCCAGCACCGACGCCCCTGGCTTTACATATTGTTCCAGCAGTTCCATGCACAGGCGCGTCGTCTCATGTGTCCCGGTTCCAAAGGCCAGGCCTGGCTCCAAATGAAGCACCGTGCGTCCCTGTGCGTCGTATTCGTTTTCCCAATTGGGGCGGATCAGGAGTTTCTCCCCCACGGGGATGGGCTTAAAATATTTCTTCCAATTGTTGATCCAATCCTCCTCCACGCAGGCTGCTGTGGAGATGGTGTGTGGAATCCCTTCGGCGTTGTACCGCTCGCTCAGAAAAGCGATCGCCTCCGCCGGATTTTCTTCCGGACTGATATATACATGCACCAGCGCTTTTGTCCGGTCCTTCTTTAGCAATTCCTCGTCGATTAAATCAATATGCGCGATCTCCCAGGCTTCCTCTTCCAAATGGGAATAATCCTCCACATAGATGCCATATGGCACAACCATCTGTGCGATATCCCCCGCACGGTCCACATCCTTGGCATCGACCGACACCGTCACTTCCGTCCAGTCCATATAACGTCCTCCAAAAATTTGATGATAAATTTTATTATATACCAATATACATGGTATGTACAAGATCGGAATCTGTGGGCGGGAGGTGTGCGCGTGAAAAAGCAGGCCAAATTTTTGGCCAATACCGCAATTTTAACGGGCGGCTCTCTGCTGCTGCGCTTCTCCAACATCTGGTTCCGCGCTTACATACTCGGAAAAATCGGCACGCAGGGCATGGGCGTCTATCAGCTCACCTTTTCCATCTTTGCCCTGGCGATCGCCACCTGCACCAGCGGCGCCAGCCTTTCCGTCACACGTATGGTGGCAGAAGGGCGCGGTTCCCCGGTCTGTATCCGGCGCTGCCTGCTATTTTCTCTGGGCGTCAGCTTTGCCGCCGCCGGTGTCCTGTGGATTGGGTCGGACTTCCTCGCGCAGCGCTTTTTGGACCTTTCCAGCGGGCTTCCCCTGCGCCTGCTCGCGCCGGGCCTGCCATTTATGGCGGTTTGTGCCTGTTTGAAGGGATATTTCTTCGCCATCCGAAACAGCGTCGTTCCTGCTATCGCGGAACTGATGGAACAGTTTACCACCATTGGCACAACGATCGTCTTCTTTTGGATCTTTACCCCTTTCAGCGCGCTCATGCTCGGTTCCACAGCGGGGGAAGTGGCTTCCTGCGCGGTGGTCTTCCTTGCGTATCGCATCATGACGCGCAAACAGCCGCCCAAATGCTTTAACGAATCCGGAAGTTACCGGCAGATCTGCCACATCGCTGTCCCTGTCCTCAGCGGCTCCTTTGTGCGCAGTTTCCTCAGCAGTACGGAAAACCTGCTGGTCCCCCGCGGGTTAAAGCGCCACGGTGCGGGGACGGATGCAGCGCTCTCGCAGTACGGCATTATCCAGGGCATGGTCATGCCCATCCTCCTGTTCCCCTCTTCGTTCTTGACCTCGCTGTCCTCCCTGCTGATCCCCGAGCTGGCAGAGGCCAATGCGCGCGGCAAACGCCAAACCATCGAACGCTCCGCTTCGCGGGCATTCCGCCTCACCCTGCTCTTCTCCTTTCTCATCACCTCGCTTCTGATCGTCTATGCGGAGGACCTCGGGAATCTCTTTTATGGAAACCGGCAGGCGGGCGCTTTCCTTCGCATCATGGCGCCGATCATCCCCCTGATGTATGTGGACAGCATCGTGGATGGGATGCTCAAGGGCCTGGACCAGCAGGCCTATTCGTTCCGCTACAACTTTATGGACTCCATTATGCGGGTCGTTCTGATTGCGGTACTGCTGCCGGTCTTTGGTGTGAAGGCGTATATTTTTATCTTATTTTTGAGCGAGATTTTTAATGCGTCCCTAAGCATCAGCCGGCTGTTGAAGGTCGCGCGCGTGGATGTGGATATCATCGGTTGGATTCTCACCCCTGCCGTGAGCGCGGCCCTGCTGTATTATCTCCTGACCTTCCTAAAAGCCGTATGTTGACAAAATTCGACGGATAAGCGTATGATAGAAAGCATAAAAAATGAAGGGGGAATTTTGTGCCGTATTGGGCGGAATGGATTCTATTGTTTACCATCTATAGTTTGTTGGGTTGGATTTGCGAAAGCACGTATTGCTCGATCTTGGCAAAGAAATTTGTCAACCGCGGTTTCCTGAACGGGCCTTTCTGCCCGATCTATGGGGTGGGCGCCCTGCTAATTGTCAAACTTCTGTCGCCTTTCCCCGACAACCTGGTGATCCTTTTCTTCGCTTCTCTGCTTCTCACCAGCCTTTTGGAATACCTCACCGGCTTTGCAATGGAAAAACTTTTCCATGCCAAATGGTGGGATTATTCCCACCGCCGTTTTAACATACAGGGCCGCGTCTGTCTGGGCAACGCACTGATCTTCGGCGTGATGGGTGTGGTCGTGATGCGGCTGGTGCATCCATTCGTCATGCGCCTGATCCAGATGATCCCCTCCTTTCTGGCGCCGTTCCTCGCAGCGGGCCTGGCGGTCTATTTTGTTGGGGACACCGTTGTGACGGTACGCACCATTTTGGATCTCAACAAAAAAGTGGCAGAACTTCAGAAGGTGCTCGACGAGATCCGGGAAAAGAGCCGCGCCGTTCTCGAAGAAAAGAAACGCAGCGTGGAACAGGCCATCGAAAGCCGCTTGGAGGCGGATGGAAAGCCCTATGCGGAATATCTGGAAAAGCTGCGCCAGAAACAAGCCGCGTTGGAACGGAACAGCAAGCTCCTGCACCGCCGTCTGATGAAGGCGTTCCCCACAATGAAGTCCCTCCGCGCCAACGAGTCCTTGGCGCGTTTGCGCGAAGCTTTGGAGAAAAGGCGGAAAGAGCGCAAGGTCCAAAAATAATAAAACAAAGCGGGATTTTTATATAATAACGGATGGGGAGCACACCATTCCGAAACAATTTGCTCCCCGCCAGCGATGTGGCGAGGAGCATTTTTGCTTTTTCCATTATAACTGTATAAAATTTCAAATTGCACTTGCTTTGCAGGCAATTCCAAGATATAATTTTACTAGTCGAAATTAAAACTTTAGGTGCTTTTTTGAATTTATACGAATGGGATTTTGGAAATGGATAAACAATCCTTTCAAAAAGATATCTACGCCTTCGCCAGCATAGCCGTCCTTTATATCGGGGAAAGGCTTTTGCAGATTGCAGGTGCACCCACTGGGCTTTTGGCCGTCTGGTGGGTCCTTATGTGTTTGGTGGCTTGCCTGCCTTTGGCCCGCGCCTGCTATAGGAAAAGCAAGACAGCATCCACGCCGAAAAAATACGTTTATCGCATCGCACCAATCGTGGCTTTTCTTGCACTCAGTTGCCTGATTGTTCTAAGTTTTTATTGGAATGCTTGACCATTCATTTATCCCATCCAAGTTCGCAATGGAAAGGATCTCCTGCTGAAACCACCAGTCGGAGATCCTTTTTTATAAGGAATCCAGATCGATGTGATACGGGTATTCCAACAAAATGTATGGGCAGCTATATTGTTGACACAACCGGAGATTCTCTTCATTCTCCCGCTGCAACTGCTCTTTGGTACAACCACTGTCATCCAAGCGTTGTTCGACCACATTGGCGTAGCTCTGAATCACGTCGAAATGTTCCGCAAGATACGCTTGGCTGAAACACAGGCAGACAAATTGAATCTGCTCCAAGTACCGGCTTTCAAAAGAGGAGCGGTAATCGAAGGGGATATAGCAGCCTTCCACAACCAATCTCTGGTGATTTTCAATGGCTGTTTTGATGATCTCCCGGACAATTGGCCACAGATAGGCGGTCAGATCCGCGTCGTCGCTCTCCGGGGTGAGGGGACAATAGCCGCTTCGGATCAACCCCATTTTCAAATGATCGATGGAGAGATACGGATAGCCGTACCGCTCCAATACCTTCTGCGCCAAAGCCGTCTTCCCGGTGTGGGAGCTCCCCGCAATCAATACAATCTGTTTCATATCATTTTTCCTCTTTCTCCTGGTCGCGCCGGCGATAGGTCAGCTCCAATAAGTTACCGTTCTTTTTTGTAGAGATCAACCGCAAAGGAATCCGGCAATCCAAAACTCCAAAGAGGGGGATTCCCCGGCCCAAAAGGATCGGGATGATTGTGATACGAAATTCGTCGATCAAATTCTGTTTCAGAAGCGGATGGATAATCTTGGCTCCACCGCAAATCCAAATCCCTTTCCCATCCTCTTGCTGGAGCGTTTCGATCAGCCGCTCTACCGGCTGGCAGACGAATTGAATCTCCGGAAGGTTGGCGATGCCCCGATGCGTCAATACATAGGTCTTTTTTCCGGCATACACCCATTTCCCCGGAGAGAGTTCCTCCGTCACCTGCCGGTAAGTATTGTACCCCATCACGATGGTGTCGATCTCCCGAAGAAAGGCCTCATATCCATTCCCCGCTTCATCCGGAGCCGCCTCACGGTCCAGCCAATCGATCCCGCCGTTTTCACCGGCAATATAACCGTCCAAACTGGCTGCAATATATAAAATCACACGCCGCATATACTCCCACCTCGCAGAGTGTCTTACATTGCTTTTCGATCCCTGCTCTTCCTCTTAGCTGACTTTACACAGAAAACATGATACAATAAAGTTTACCACTTTTCCATTTCTTTTAACAGGAGAAACTTATGAAACAAAGCAAATACGACGATCCGATCTTTTTCGAAAAATACAGCCAGATGAGCCGTTCCCAGCAGGGGCTGGAAGGCGCGGGCGAATGGGAAACCCTGCAAAAGCTCTTGCCGGATTTTACTGGAAAACGTGTCCTGGACCTCGGCTGCGGCTACGGCTGGCACTGCATCTATGCGATGGAGCACGGCGCCGCATCGGTCACCGGCGTTGACCTCTCTGAAAAAATGCTGGCGGTGGCGCGGGAAAAGACCCACTACCCGGAGGTCACCTATCTGCGCAATTCCATCGAAGACGTCCAATTCCCTGCGGAAAGCTTTGAAATCGTCTTGAGCTCCCTGGCACTTCACTACGTTGCATCCTTTGAAGCTGTCGTACAAAAGATACACGCCTGTCTCACAAAGGGCGGTTCCTTTGTCTTCTCCGTGGAACATCCCATTTTCACCGCATATGGTTCCCAGGATTGGTACTATGATGCCGGCGGCAAGATTCTGCACTTCCCTGTGGACAACTATTTCTACGAGGGGGAACGGCAGGCGGTCTTTCTGGGGGAACCCGTCACCAAATACCATAAGACGCTGACCACCTATCTCAACGGGCTGCTGGAAAACGGTTTTGAGCTTCTGCACGTCGTAGAACCGCAGCCGCCCGCCCACATGCTTTCGATCGCCGGCATGAAGGACGAGCTTCGCCGGCCGATGATGCTGATCGTATCCGCGAGGAAAAAATAAACGAACGGCCTCCCATTTCCGATATAGGGAATGGGAGGCCGTTGATCGTTGAGACATATCGTGTCACGTATCGATACCTGTGCGTTTCTCTTCCTCCGTTGGAGTGGAGGGGACCCATAGCGGGCTGTCCACTTTCTGCTCATAAAACCGATGCAGAGCCGCAAAATATTGCTTTGCGCCCTCCGCCCCGAACCGTCCGACTCCCGCAGGGAGGTCGCCAAAGCGGTTGGGTTCAAACACCTGCACACGGCCCGTTTCGGAAACGATGTATTGCAAGGAACCGGCTTTGCCGTCTGCGTCCCGAAAGGACAGAACCACCCATACGGAACTGTATGGGTCTTTCCCATTGTAATCGCCAAAGCCTTTCCCAAGCAGCCAGCTCCAGTCCCATTTGCGGTTGGTTGGATATTGGTCCAGAAGGCCCAGGAGCTCCTGAATTTCTTCGCTGTCCTCCGTGGCGATTCCATGCAACTGGGTGGACCCTCCGGGCGGCGTCACCATGTCGATCACCTGGACGCCGGAAACGGAGTAACCGCGCAGCTGCTGGGAAGCCGTGACCGGCCGTGAAAACCAAAGCCAGCCCCCGGCTACTGCCAACAGGCAAAGGAGCACCACGCAGCGGGAACGCCATGCGCGCGAAAATTGTTTGCCAAAAATAGTCATCATATTCCTATCCTTAATAAGCAGCATTCCAAACACAAGGAACGGCCAGCTATATGCACATATCCGGATTTCCCTTTCCTTGTGATTGGACATATATGCTTTCTAAAAATCACTTTACCCCATGTAGATCGTCGCAAATCATTCTATATTGTCATTTTATAGAATCTTCTCGAATTTTACAAGCATAAAAAATCCTGCTGGAATGATTCTTATCCCTCAAATCATTCTAGCAGGATAAAATTTATGTCCCGTATTTTATGGCATCAAGCTTTCTGTACGGCAATGACCTCTACTTCGCACAGGACGTTCTTTGGGAGCGTCTTGACCGCCACGCAGGAACGTGCGGGTTTCCCGGTGAAGTATTTCTCATACACCGCATTGAATGCGCCGAAATCTGCCATCTCCGCCAGGAAACAGGTCGTCTTGACGACGTCCTCATAGCCGCAGTTGGCTGCTTTGAGGATCTCGCCGACGTTTTTCATCACCTGTTCCGCCTGCACGGTGATGTCGCCCTCGGCGATCTCACCGGTTGCGGGCACAATCGGAATCTGGCCGGAGGCAAACACCATTCCGTTGACCACCTTGGCCTGGGAATAGGGACCGATCGCTGCGGGTGCATTGGGGGTTGAAATCGTTGTCATCATAAAAAGACCTTCTTTCTGTTTATCGCATTCCTTATAAGAGTTCTCCATCTACGGAGAAACAAACCATCTTTATAAATTCACTCAGCCGATGTTCTGCCGGTGGACGATATGATAGCCCGCATCGGAGATCGCCTTTTCAATCTGCTCGACATGCGCCCAGTTGCGCGTCTCCATAGCGATGCGCAGGTAACAGCCGTTGATGTCGGTGTCCTCCCCGCCGCGGTCATGGTGTACGCTGACAACGTTCGCGCCGAGATCGGCAATCAGCGCGGAAACCTCTTTGAGCTGGCCCGGCTTGTCGATCATCTCAATAATCAGCTCGGTGGAGCGTCCTGCCTTCATCAGGCCGCGGTTGATCACCTTGGAAAGGATGGTCACGTCGATATTGCCGCCGGAGAGGATACAGGCGACCTTTTTGCCCTTCACATCCACCTTGTTGAACATCGCCGCCGCAACCGCTACAGCGCCCGCGCCCTCGGTAATCAGTTTTTGCTGCTCAATCAAAGCCAGAATCGCCGTCGCTGTCTCGTCGTCGCTGACGGTCACGACATCGTCGACGTATTTGCTGCACAGTTCATACGTCAGGTCGCCGGGGCATTTCACGGCGATGCCGTCCGCAAAGGTGGAAACCCCCGTCAGGGAATGCGGGCCGTTCTGTTCCAACGACGCCTTCATGCTGGCCGCGCCCGCCGCCTGAACGCCATAGACCTTGCATTTCGGGTTCAGGGATTTGATGGCGAACGCCACGCCGGAGATCAAACCGCCGCCGCCCACCGGCACAATCACGGCATCCATATCCGGCAGCTGCTTGAGCAGCTCCAATCCGATGGTCCCCTGGCCAGCAATGACATCGGGATCGTTAAAGGGATGGATGAAGGTCAGGTTGCGCTCCTTCTGAAGTTCCACCGCGCGGTTATAGGCGTCGTCATACACGCCCTTGACCAGCTCCACCTGGGCGCCGTAGCTCTTTGTCGCCTCCACCTTGGAGATCGGCGCGCCGTCCGGAATGCAGATCAGGGACGGGATGCCGCTGTGCGCCGCTGCCAGCGCAACCCCCTGCGCATGGTTTCCTGCGGAACAGGCGATAACGCCATGGGCCTTTTCCTCGTCGGACAGCTGCGAAATCTTATAATAGGCGCCGCGCACCTTAAAGGAACCGGTCACCTGCAAATTTTCGGTCTTGAGATAGATCTCGCTCTCCGGGTTGATCTGCCGCGCCGGGATCAGGTCGGTTTTGCGGATCACCTGTTTGAGCACATAAGCGGCATGATAGACCTTATCCAGTGTTAACATCTTTTTACCCCCATCAGTCGTCAAAATTGCGGCCCGGTTTTGCCACCGGCCCGATCATTGGTTGGCTTTCCGGATGCAGGCGTATGCACCCGGTGGGGGAACGCCTACAGGCGGGGTTGTTCGATCATTTTGGCATCGCCATTGCGCCAGTGCGCAAGATCTTCAGCACATGGTACGGATTATAGAGTTCGATGAACGAATTGATCGTTGTCGCATCGCCGGTCAACTCCAAAATCATGGTGTTGGCCTCGACGCTCAGAATATTTGCATGGAACACGTTGGCCATCTCGACCAGCTTTTCGCTGTTCTGCATGGTGCGTTCCACCTTGATGAGCAAATGCTCGCGGACAACGGCGCTTTTCGGGTCGAGCACATCCACCTGCTCGATGTCCACCAGCTTACTGACCTGCTTATCGACCTGCCGCACAATGCGGTCGTCGCCCTGCACTACGATCAAAATGCGGGAATACTCCGTATTCTCGGTCTGCGCCGCCACAATGCTCAGGATGTTATAGCAGCGGCGGCTGAACAGTCCCGAAATTCGAAGCAGAACGCCGGGATTGTTCTTCGCCAGGATGGAGATGATATATTCTTTCTCTGCTGTCGTTGTCATGGCTGCTCCCCCTCTCTCACATTTCCAGAATCGGGCTTTCCACCGACGCGCCCGCGGGCACCATCGGCAGAACGTTGACGTCCTTGTCGATCCGGCAGTCGATCAAAACCGGTTCGCGCAGCGCAAGCGCCTGCTCCAACACGGGCCGGATGTCCGCCTTCGTCTGGATGACAAACGCCTTCGCGCCAAACGCCTCTGCCAACTTGACAAAGTCCGTATTTTTATCCAGATCCGTCTGCGAAAAACGGTTGTCGTAGAAAAGCTTCTGCCACTGGCGCACCATTCCCAGCACGGAGTTGTTGAATACCAACTCCATCACGGGGATGTTGTAGGCGACTGCTGTGGCAAGCTCATTGCAATTCATGTGGAAACTGCCGTCCCCGGCGATGTTGATCACGCGCGCGTCCGGGTTGGCCACCTGTGCGCCGAGCGCCGCGCCCAGGCCGAAGCCCATTGTGCCCAATCCGCCCGAACTAATGAACTGGCGCGGATGGCGGAAGCGGTAGAACTGCGCCGCCCACATCTGATGCTGGCCCACGTCTGTGCAGATGATGGCATCGTCGTTGGTCAGGTCGCTCAAGGTTTCCAAAACTTCCTGCGGCGTCACGCCGTTGGGGTCGGACGCCGTCTGGCACAGCGGGTAAGCCGTCTTCCATTCGGCGATATTGGCCATCCAGTCCGCATGCGTGTGCTGCGGCAGGCGGCGGTTCAGCTCCTCCAAAATCTCGCGGGCGTCGCCCTTGAGTTTGAGGTCCACGTCGATGTTTTTATTAAACTCGGCGGAATCAATGTCGATCTGGATGATCGGGCAGTGCTGTGCAAACGATTTTGCGTTGCACAATACGCGGTCCGAAAAGCGCGTGCCCACTGCCACGAAGAGGTCGCAATTTTTGATAGCAAGCGCTGCGGTGTTGGTCCCGTGCATGCCCAGCATGCCCATATAGCGGCTGTCCGTCTGGTCAAAACCGCCCTGGCACATCAGCGAACAGGCGACCGGCGCATCCAACCGCTCTGCAAAGGTCTTCAACGCCTCGGATGCACCCGAGGCGATCACGCCGCCGCCCGCATAGACAAACGGCCGCTCCGCCTTTTCCAGCATCTGTAACGCTTGCTCAAAGCGCTGCTCGAACGGGAACAGGTGGTGCTTCTCCTGCTCCGGCGGCGCTGGCGGAAGGAACTCCACCTTCTGCGCGGTGAGGTCCTTCGGAATGTCCACCAGGACGGGTCCCTTCCGGCCGCTGTTGGCGATGCGGAACGCCGCCCGGATGGTATCCGCCAGTTTGCGGACGTCCTTTACCAGGAAATTGTGTTTGGTGATCGGCATCGTGATGCCGGTGATGTCAACCTCCTGGAAACTATCCAAACCCAACAGGTCCAAATTGACGTTGCCTGTGATGGCCACCACTGGGACGGAGTCCATATATGCGGTTGCAATGCCCGTCACGAGATTCGTCGCGCCGGGGCCCGAAGTGGCAATGCAAACGCCCGTTTTGCCGCTGGACCGCGCATAGCCATCCGCGGCATGGGCCGCGCCCTGCTCATGGGCGGTGCGAATGTGATTGATCCGGTCCCGGTACTCATACAGCGCGTCATAAATATTGAGTACAGAGCCGCCGGGATACCCGAATACGGTATCCACTCCCTGCTCCAGCAGGCATTCCATAATAACCTGTGCCCCTGTCAATACCATAATCCATTCCTCCTGACAAATTTCTTCCAGTCGTTTTCAACCAGCGGATGCATCGGGAATTTCCGCTTTTCTCTGCCAACGGACAAAATAAAAAGCCCTCGTCTCTTTTTAGAGACGAAGGCTAAATCAGCTCCGCGGTACCACTCTAAGTGCTGCATCATGCAGCCGCTCATGTGTATCTAACAATACACTCTCTTCTAACGGGGAGAAACCGGACGCACCTACTTGCCCAAAAGGGGTTCAGCCGCCTGCTCCGGGGCGATGTCCTGCAAATTCCGCACCGCCTCACACCACCCGGCGGCTCTCTGTAGCGAAAGGAATGCATTCCGTCCCCATCAACGCAAAACCGTGCATTCTGCAACGGTCTTCCTATCCAGTTGTATTAGTAATACTATATCCTACAACCCGTCGATTTGTCAACCTTTTTTTGCAGCCTGCTAATTTATTTCTCTTTCGACCGGCCATTTTGCCGGCCTGTGCTTACCCCCTGCCGTCTATTGTAATCCGCAAGGAATTCTGGTAAAATATACCTAATATTTTATTCAGAAAGAAGGTCGGATGGATCATGAATCAAGAAGCTTTGCAAACCATCGTCGAAAAGACGCACGAATTGATGAACGCCCACTCCTGCTGTAAGGAGGCAAAAGCGGCAGCCCAAGCCTGGCTGGATGCAATCGGCACGGAAAATGAAGTGGCAGCAGCCAAAAGATATGTGGAGGAGCTGGAAGCGGACATCATGCCGGTCGATCAGCTGATCGCCTTTGCAAACTCCGATGCCGGCGCCCAAGTGTTTGGCGCGAACACAGCGAAGCAGATTGCAGCGCACGCCGCTGAAATCAAAGCTGCCGGAGCGAAATATTGCGATTGCCCGGCCTGCGCCGCGGCAGAAGCCATCCTGGAAAAGAAGGCGCTCCTCTTAAAATAAAAAATGGATTTCCAAGGCGCCAAACGGAACGGAATGGCGCCTATAGGGACCAAGTACGGCCACCCTTTCCAACCGCCCGGGAATTGAACCTGGCATCGTGCAAGTTCGTTCGTGTTGGCCTACAGATGTTGTTACTCCCCGTCAGAGGGCGGCGATTTTGCCACGTTTCTCATGGTTATAGAACTATCACAGGATGGTCATGCCCCGCCTCGGGACGGAAACAGGCCCAGTGAAGTTTCATGGACTATAGGATTTCTATTCCCCGTAAGGGGGCGGTCATTCCCAAGGGTATGGTTTTCTATTGAACAGGTCCTTTCAAATCATTACATCCCGCCAGGGGACAAAAAAGAGCGCATCGACCCGCCATTAGGTGATGCGCTCTTTTTCATCGATTTTTTCAGAAAGGCCCTTCTGTTTTTCTCCCCCTTCAACCGAACAAAATAACAAAATGCGCAGCAGTCCGCCCCATTTGGGCGCCCGCCGCGCGTATCCTATTTTTTCCGCCTCCACCAGAGGGTGGGGCCTTCGTGCTCCAGCACAAACCGGCAACGCCGCAGGACATTTTGTGAAGGGCGGTTCTTGCGTTCCGTTTCTGCCAAAACGCTCTCCACATCCTCCCGCTGAAGCGCCCAATCGCACAGGGCGTCCACTGCCTCCGTCATATAGCCGCGGCGCTCGTGCGCCCCGCCCAGCCCATAGCCAATCTCCACCTCGCCGCGTGCGTTGGGCGGCGCTTTAAAATCAGCTGCGCCGACCACCGTCCGGTCCGCCTTCCGCAACAGCAGCCAGAAGCTATGAAACAGATAATTCCGCTCATCCATGGAGGTGATCTTCCACTGCTGCTGGACAATCTCGCGGAATGTCCCTTCGACCGGCTCGCCTTCATAATGGCAGTCCCATTCGCGTTCCAAAGCGGGCAGGTCGGAAAGCCATAAGCGCATCTGCCGGGCGCTCAGCGGGCAAAGGAGCAAACGTTTCGTCTCTATGGTCACAATGTTCCTTTCCTTGTATCTATCGGGACCGTTCCCTCTATGGGCACCGGTCCCCAGTTACAATCTTCAAAAGTTTCCACATCAGCGGAAGATAGGTGGCAATAAATACGGCCATTGCGCCAAACGCCGCCAGCTTCTTCACGCGTTTTGCGAGCGACATTCCGATCAGGACCCCCGCTGAACACAAGCAGAGCTTGATCAGAGCAAGATCCTTCCAATCGGACTGCCGTACATATTCATTTGCATAGGATAACCATTTATGCATCGAAACGGCCTCCTTTCGGTCTTCTCAGTCCAATTCCTTTTGATAGCCGTTCAGCCACGCCCGCTCCGAAAAGGGCTTTTTGACCGCCTCTGCCATGGATTTCGCTGGAACACCCACCGGAAGATATACCGCCACTGTGTATTCCTCTGGAACGCCAAGAAGTGCCCCCATCTCTTTGGCGCGTTCCCCGCGAATCTGTCCCTCGATCCACACTGAAGCGTACCCTTTCGCCGCAATCGCCAACAACATGTTCTCCACCGCCGCGGAATAATCGTGCACATGGTAGGAAATTCCGCTGGGGGACATCGTCTCCTTTGTGAGCACTAGGATGGCAGCTGGTGCGGTCGCGGCCCACTCCCTCCCATAGATTTCCGCCAGACGCTTGACCAGTACGGGATCGTCCACCCCAATCAGCTGGGTGGTCTGCAAATTGCAGCCGGACGGAGCGGCCAGCCCAGCCTCTAAAATCTCCCGAAGGTCGCTGCGGGGCACGGGCGTGTTGTAAAATTCATTCCGATAGCTTTTTCGCGCACGGATGGCTTCCATGAGTTCCATAAAACCCCTCCCTTTTAAGCAGCGGATACTTGCATATCCGGTTTCTTTCATCATATCCTTGTAACAAAAAATTTGCAAGGCTCCTCGCGCATTATAACGGAGAAAAGGATCACTCTGGTTTTCCTTCTTGGAATAACTTGACATCCATAGGGGAATACGGTAGAGTGTGTTTGAAGAAAAGCCGCGGCAGAAACGCCGCAGAATTCCATTATAGAAGGGCATGCTTATGAAATTAAAGGAATGGATCGACGACCCAAAATTTACACAAAAAGCCATCAAAGCAGCGATGCTGCTGATTACCTTTACGGTAATCCTGATCTATATCGTTTTTCACTTGGAGCAGGCGGGGTCGATTTTAGATGCATTATTTTCCCTATTCAGCCCCTTTTTGATGGGCATTGCCGTCGCTTTTGTGCTCAATGTGCTGCTAAAGCTCTTCGAAGAGCGCATTTTTGGCTTTTTAAAGCGGAAAAACTCCAAAATTTGGCAGCGTTGTGGGCGCGGGGTCTGCGTCCTGCTTTCCTTTATTGTCGTATTTTTGATTGTGGGCGGGATCATTTTCTTTGTTGTCCCGGAGCTTGCCAACTCCATACAGATTTTAACCGCCGCGATACCGGGATACGTCAATAGCTTTACCAAGTGGCTAAATGGGGTCCTCACCAAATTCGACCTCACCCAGCTCAAAGAAGCCGTGATGCAGATTGATTGGTCTTCCCTGCTCACGCAGGCTTCCCAGGTGACCACGGATGTGGTGGGGTCGGTTGCCAACGCCACTGTCGGCGTTGCGTCCGGCATCTTTACGTTTGTCATGAGCCTAATCTTTTCGGTGTACATGCTGTACAGCAAGGAGAAGCTCATCCGCAATTTGAAGCGCGTCCTGTATGCCTTCCTCCCGGCCAAACGGGCGCAGCAGGTGATCTCCATCGGCAGCCTTGCCAGCAATATCTTTTCTGGGTTTGTCACAGGGCAGGTGACGGAAGCGCTGATCCTCGGCTGCCTGTGCTATTTGGGCATGAGCATCATCCGCCTTCCCTATGCGTTATTAATCAGTGTGATCGTCTCCCTCACCAGCTTAATCCCCATTTTGGGTGCCTACATCGGTGGAGCGGTCGGCGCGTTTATTCTGCTGATTATCAACCCGTGGGACTGCCTGTGGTTCTTAATCTTCCTCGTCATCCTCCAACAGGTGGAAGGGAACCTGATCTATCCCCGCGTGGTGGGGACTTCCATCGGGCTTCCGGGCATCTGGGTACTGCTGGCTATTCTGGTCTGTGGCAATCTATGGGGGATTACAGGCATTTTGGTGGGCGTCCCGCTCTTCTCCGTCCTCTACACGCTTTTGCGCACAGCCACGCGTGATTTTCTCCAAAAGAAGGGGATAACGGATCATCAAGTGGAAAAAAATTGCCTATCGCCTGCTTCTGACGCCTCTTCGGGGGAAATGGACGCTTAAAACCGTCTTATCTGGGCAATTTTTGCATCATTTCCTCTTTTATGAATAAATATTTTTCAACTAGAAGCATTTTGTTTTTAAAAAGTGTATAGTAGTGTATAGTAATTAAAAGATAAACTTGGGAGTATAGGAGTTCTTGGATATGAATGAAATCATTACGCATAAAAGCATCAACCAGGAAAGGAGCCAGCTCATCAACCGCGCATTGGTGGCAGACCTGTTGCGGCAAGAAGGGGTCTGTTCCCGCGCTACGTTGGCACAGTTGTCCGGCCTAAAACAGGCGACCATCACCAATATCATCGGGGAATTCATCGAGTGCGGCCTCGTTGTGGAAACCGGGTTGATGAGCGGCTGCAAGGGGCGCCGGTCGATTGGCGTGACATTGAACGACGACCTGTATAAGGTTATCGGTATCCGCATGACGCGGCGCGCCTTTTATATCAGCATTGCCGGCCTGTCGGGAAAGGTCTATGCGGTGGAGGAATATCCCATTGGACCGCGCGACGACGTGCAAAACACCATTTCCCGTATCCGGAACGCCATTCAGGACATCCGCCGGGAAAATTCCTCGACCCATATTCCCGCCGTCTGCATGGCTATGCCCGGCCCCTACCGGGAGGACCGCGACCAGCTGCTCTTTGTCACAGAGCTCTCCGGCTGGCAGAACTTCCCGATCAAAAAGGCGTTGACCGAAGGGTTTGATATCCCCATCTACATAGCCAATGACGCAAATGCCAGCGCGTTTGCACAGCTCTGGTACCGCAGCAAAGAATACGGCATCCGCAATATGATCTATGTGCTGGCGGGCCAGGGCATCGGATGCGGTATCATCACCGACGGCAAGCTGGTCCTGGGGCAGCGCGGGATCGCCGGCGAATTCGGCCACAACACCATCAATTACCGCGGGGCCCTTTGTGAATGCGGCAACCGCGGCTGCCTGGAAAAATATTGTTCGTTCCTGGTCTTTTGCGAGAATATCACCCGCCGCCTACAGGCCGGTGAGCCTTCGATTTTAAGTGAAAATAACCTGACTGCCGCGAGTATCTCCGACGCGGTAAAAACCGGGGACAAAGTGGCGCGCGAAGAATACGAAAAGGCCTGTGAATTTTTATCGATCGGAATTGTGAACCTTATCAACCAATTCAATCCGGGGATGATCGTCATCGGGGACGAGTTGGCCGAGGTCGCACCGGATCTTCTGCTGAAAATCGTATGCGACAAGGTGCATGCCTGTATCAATCCGCTGGTGTACAACGATATTACCATCGAGGTAAACCGCCTGCCGGAGAGCCCCGTCCTATTGGGCGCGGCTGCTATTGCAGCGCAAAACGTGCTTTCCGATCCGACCAAGCTGATGAAGCACGAGAAAGAAGCATAAGGAGGAGTTCGATGGATAAACTCAAAGTTTCCATTCTTGGCGCGGGAAGGATCGCTGCAACCATGGCGGAAACCCTTGCAAAAATGGATGACGTTATTTCCTACTCCGTGGCCGCGCGCGACCTGGATCGGGCACAGGCTTTTGCGGAGAAATATGGATTTGAAAAGGCGTATGGCTCCTATGAGGAGATGCTCCAGGACGACGGCACGGACCTCGTCTATATTGCTACGCCCCATTCCCACCATTATGAACATGCCCTGCTGTGCCTCAACCATGGCAGGCATGTCCTCTGTGAGAAGGCGTTTACCGTCAACCGCAAACAGGCGGAAGAGGTGCTCGCATTGGCTGAGCAAAAGGGGCTGCTCATTACAGAGGCAGTCTGGACGCGCTATATGCCGTTCGTCAAAACACTTCAGGACCTATTGGCATCGGGAGTGATCGGCAAAGTCTGCTCTATGGAAGCCTGTTTTGGATTTGAATTGTCCTGGCACGACCGGCTGGTCAACCCGGCCCTTGCAGGCGGGGCCCTCCTCGATATGGGAATCTACCCGCTGACCCTGGCTTCCATCGCGTTTGGCGACGACATCGCCCATATCGCCTCCCGCTGCATCAAAACAGACCGCGGAGTGGATGCACAGGACAGCATCCTTTTGGAGTATACGGACGGCAAGCTTGCCACCCTCACAACTTCCATGCTCGGCAATTTGCGCAATGAAGCGGCCATCTACGGGACAAAAGGGCACCTGATCCTCCCCAGCTTCTGGCACGCAGAAGAGATCCAGCTCTTTGTCGATGGGGAAGACACGCCCCACATCTATCCGTGCCCGGTGGAGATCAGCGGCTATGAATACGAAGTGCGCTCCTGCGCGCGAGCGATTGCCGCCGGGAAAACGGAATGTACAGAAATGCCCCATTCCGAAACGCTCTATATGATGGGATTGATGGACCGCCTGCGCGAAGCATGGGATCTCCGGTATCCGATGGAAGATATCTGATCTGCGAGTAAAACGAACCATATCGGACGGACATCCCATCTATATGCATGGGTTTTTCGGAGATAGAGCGATGCCATTAACCGGTTGAAAATTCTGCCTCTTACAAAAAGCCAGCTATATGGAAAAAGCGGAAATGGGCAACACCGCGAATGCTGTTGAGATAGAAAGGAGTTATGAAAATGGGTATCATGGGAAAATTGGCTTCTGGTTTTGCGGGGAATCTCAGCGAGGTTTCTCCTGAATCCTTAATGCAGGAGTTTGGCATGTATCTGATGGACGGGGAAACCATCACCACAGGTTTTAAGCTTATCCGTGATGTTGTGATTGTTACAAATAGGCGCATTATTGACTTTGACAAACAGGGAGCGACCGGCGCCAAAATGCGGGTGGATTCTATCAATTTAAGTTGCATTTTCCATGTATCTGCGGAAACGGCCGGTTTTGGCGTGGACGACAGCGAGATCAATATTTACTATATCACCTCGCCCTACTTTAAAGCCAACGGCGGTGTATCCACCGCAGAAAAGAAACTGGAATTCCCCAAAAAATATAACACCCAACCGCTTTATAAATATCTACAGGAGATCGCCTATAACAACCACGAAGCTCTAAACCGGTAAAAAACGTTTTTTCGTGTAGGAAAACGGGCAATCATAAAATTGGACTCAGGGTCGAAAGGAATCTCCAAAAGCTAGATACATATAAAGCGCGTGACTAAAATGGCCTGCATTCTGTATTTTATCGAATGCAGGCCATTTTTATATATCCAGACAGATTCTTGGAATTATATTGAACGGGATAGAAGCGGAACTCTTTAAATGCCATGTATTCTAAAAGTAGTCAGACCTCAATAAGGTAAAAAAATAAACCGCATGGCAAGTCCCAAAAACAGCTTAACCATGCGGTTTATTTGGAACATCGCAACACTATAGATGCAATGGAATTTCCTGTTAGCCAGCTATGATAAATAATTCTACCAATCTGCGCAAGCGATGTCCTTCAAATGTTTCTCATCATTTAAAGTCAACATCAATATAATCCAATAACTTCTGACCAAAAAAAGTAATATGGAAACGATCAATGTCGTTAATAGACATTGTACCCAATGTTGATTTGACGTCGCACTGTAGAACGCTTAGGCTTTGCATTTTGATAATAGATTTTGCAAGGAAAGCGAACTCAATTATTTCGGAATTTGATTCTCCGGCTTCGCCCTTCTTTACAAACTTGCGGTTTAGAAAGATTCCCATATCCGTAATCGTATCTCTTATAGGAAAAATTTTGACAAAATCCTCCCAAAAGATGGTATTATTTTCTCCATAAAAATAGCTTCTATCTCGCCATCCCCCTTTGATGGTCACATCTTGTTGAACGGCTTTGAGTTTTTCTTGATATGTGGACTTCTCGCCGTTTGATTGGAAGTATTTGATATATTTCAACAGCATGATATCATCTGCATTGCACTGTTGAAGTATCTCACAGACATGTTCCGGTAGCCCATATGGTTCACGCATAATCAAATCGATAATTGCCCTATTAATTGTATCCACGACCTCCGGTTGTGCAGAGAGACAAACATGCTTTACTGCATTCCTTACAACATATTGCCCATGCTCATCTAATTCGGAAACTTTGGCTGCAAATTCTTCAAGAGGAATGCTCTCTTTCTCGATCTCATTTTGGAGACAATTAAGCCTGTGCTCTACACTTTTACTATCAAAATATGAAAAAAGCTCATTTGCTACAGATGAAACAATTGGAATAGCCAAAAAAATTGGATTAAGTAATGAGAGTGTTGAGGCTATTGGGGATGCAATATTCAAGGCATGTTGAGCAACTTTTTTTGCTTTCTCTTTCATTATGTTCTCCTTATATGTTTGAAAGATAAGGTGTTGCAAGTCAATCTCGTTTCATTTTTGAGGTAGGATGTTATTATTAGTTTGTATTATTAATGCGCACAGAAAATTCTTACCATCGTTACCCTCGCTGCCGGATCTAACCAAAGGTGGAAATCCAATGCGATTTCTGAGTGTGCGGTCACGCCGCCACCCTTGCCCTGTTTTACCGTCATCCCTATCGCTTGTGTCCTTTTCACCCAAAGGCTTGGCGTGATTGTCAGGGACGAAGTCCGAGCCTGCCGGATTAGTTCCTCACATGCAGTATCATCAAAATCTGGGTTCTCCGCTATTTCCCACTGGCGTAAAAACTCTAATGTATTTCTGCTGCGCATCCAGCTTTGAATTACATACCCAGGCGATTCTTTGGAATATTCTTTGGCCAGTTGAGTTAACGATATCGGGCCATTATCTGCATTCTCTCTTATGTAACGCTTTATGATTTCGGTGTAGGTAAAGATTCTTTTAAAGTCTTTTCTCTTTTCCTCGTTGAGGGAGTCGTAAAAATCTTTTCTGATCCCGGGTACAAAATCCGGGAAAACCAAGTTCTTTGAAACAAGTGTCCCCAGCACGGAATCGAATTGAAGTGCAAGCCGCGCATACAGTTCGCTGAGCTCTTTCTCTGTCATACTGTATCCTCCGCTTTTTGTTTCAGTATAACACAGAAGACAGGGATTCGATAGTGGCTTACAAAATCATAATACCGGAGATTGGTAGCGAGTAGCCTTTCTGGGGCTGCCGGCTTTGTCGTAGTCGATATTGCATCTATGCTCTTTTTCAAATTGGACATTCATATATGCCTTAGTTCCAACGATGGAGATATACTTTGCATTGGACAAGAGCTTATCAATTGCTGCTCTTGTCCAGCGTTCTTTTCCGGTAGGGGAAGGAATCCTTTTCTCGGAAAGCATGTCTGCAACTTTGCCAAGGCTGGCTCCGGAAAGATAGTAGTCGAAAATCATGCGGACGACTTCCGCTTTCTCCTGGCAAATGATAAATTCATTGTCTTCCATCTGATAACCATAAGGAATACGCATGTTTACATATCTCCTTTGCTAAAACAATAATATACGCAGGTTTAGAAACGGAGCAATCTCCGCCCAAACCTGCGTTTTGAAACAGTATTTATGGAATAATGAACAATCAGCACTGGTGTATCTGGTGCAAACTGACGGTTAAAAGCAAAACCTGCGTATAACTATCGTTATACGCAGGTTTTGTCTACTTTGGTGAACCATCGGGGATTCGAACCCCGGACACCCTGATTAAAAGTCAGGTGCTCTGCCAGCTGAGCTAATGATTCATATGCAGCTTATTTATTATAACAGCACACCGAGCAAATGTCAACAAAAATTCTTCTTTCTATTCTACATCTGTCAAAAACATTGGCTGTGATTCTACAAAAAGAGTTCCTATTTCCACCATATAGCTCCAAGGGGCACCGTTCCCTATGCGATAGAGACTCCCTTATAGCACAGTTCTTAAAAGACCTCCCAATGAACTTGATCCACCGGCAATTCTTCGATGCGGTGTGGGGCCGGATGCGTCTCCGGCATCCCGAGCGAAAGGATTGCTTCCAAACGGTAATGGGTAGGGACATGCAACGCGCTTTGCACATATTCCTCCGTGCTTCTCCCATCGGGGGCCTCACGCAGCCTTCCCTGAATCCAGCAGCTGCCAAGCCCCAAAGCGTCCGCCATCAAATGCATATTGGCCATGGCAATCGAGCAATCCTCCACCCATACATCGGATTTCTCTGCATCGGCAAATACAACAATTGCACAATCCGCGTGTTGCAGCATCTTTGCCGACCCTATCCGGCATTCGGACAGCACTTGCAGCATTTTCCGGTCGCGGACAACCACAAATTCCCACGGGCGGATTGAGCGGCTGGAAGCCGAAAGCAATCCCGCTTGCAGCACTTTCTTGAGCGCTTCTTCCGCAATTGGCTGCCCCGTATAGGACCGCACGCTGCGGCGATGTTTCATCTGATCGAGCAAATCCATCAAAAAGCCCCTTTCCAATCAACCGTTGCTCCCCTGCTTCTTATAGAAATTGGGTGCATCCCGAAAATCCTGGCCGCATATCCTACAAAAATTTTTTGCCAATAATGGGTTTGGATATGGCCATCTTTTTCCATCTATGACCGCGCGCACAACGCCATAAACAGGCATCGAGACCCGAACGCGGCTTGGCTTGCGCGTCGAAGCGCCCGACGGAGTTCGCGCTGCAAAACATGCCCAACATACGTGTGGGCGCAAAGCAAAGCGCACCCCACCAAGTGAGGTGCGCGTCTCGAAAGCGGCAACTTGCCGCTGGCTGGGCTGGCGCGATTCGAACGCGCGGAATGACGGAGTCAAAGTCCGTTGCCTTACCCCTTGGCTACAGCCCAATATATAGCAACACGGGACCGAACAACTTGTCCGTCCCGTGCTCAGCAAACACCCGTAGGCGTCTTTTTTAAGTGGGGTGGAAGATGGGACTCGAACCCACGGTCTCCAGAGCCACAATCTGGCGCTTTAACCAACTAAGCTACATCCACCATAATTGGCGCGCCAAAAGGGACTCGAACCCCTGGCCTACTGCTTAGAAGGCAGTTGCTCTATCCAGCTGAGCTATTGGCGCACGCATTTGGAGCGAGTGATGGGAATCGAACCCACACGACCAGCTTGGAAGGCTGGGGTTCTACCATTGAACTACACTCGCATTTTGCGACGAAAATAAGTATACCACAGCACAAACGGATTTGTCAAGAATTTCAAGCAATTTTGCAGGGATAAGCTTCAAGAAAATCCCATCCACCTTTTGCCCCATAAAAAACATGGGCCGCATGTGTTTTCCCCCAAGCGGCCCATCCTCTTTATTCAACTACAACAGACGCCGTTCCCTTACAGGGAAAGGGAAACCGGCCGGTCCTTATTCCAACGTCTCCATACGGAGCTGATCGTCCGCGGTCAGGGCAATCCCGGACAACGACTGATCGAAATGATCCACTACCAGCGAGGCAATGCGGTCTTCCACCTCGCGGCGGATCAGGTTGCGCAGGTCGCGCGCGCCGCTTTTCCCGCCGATGGCATGTTCCGCCAGCCAGTGGGTGGCCTTCGTATCGTAGACAAAATGGATATGGCGTTCCTTCAGGGAACCGACATATTCGTCCAGCATCAGGGCGGCAATCTTTTCAAAGTCCTCCAGCGTAAGCTGACGGAACACGATCACCTCGTCCACGCGGCTGAGGAATTCGGGCCGCAGGAACTCAGAAAGCGCTTTCATCGCCTTTTCCTTCGTCACATCCGCATCGCTGCGCGCAAAGCCCAGCGCGCCCTCTTTTTTCTCGCTGCCCGCGTTGGAGGTCATCACAATGACCGTGTTTTCAAAATTCACCGTGCGGCCATGGGCGTCCGTGATCCGGCCCTCATCCAGGATTTGCAGCAGGATATTCATCACGTCCGGATGCGCCTTTTCGATCTCATCGAAGAGCAGCACCGAATACGGGCGGCGGCGGACCTTTTCCGTCACCTGACCCGCCTCGTCATAGCCCACATAGCCCGGCGGGGAACCGATGATACGGGACACCGAATGCTTCTCCATGAACTCCGACATGTCGAGGCGGATCAACGTCTCCGGAGTGTCAAAGAGCTCCTGCGAGAGCACCTTCACCAGCTCGGTCTTTCCCACGCCTGTCGGCCCGACAAAGATAAACGAAGCCGGCCTGCGCCGGGGGCTGATCTGCACCCGGCTGCGGCGGATCGCGGCCGAAATCGCAGAGACCGCCTCTTCCTGGCCGATGATCTTTGCATTCAGCACGCTTTCCAAATCCGAAAGCTTTTTCAGTTCGTTTTCCTGGATACGGCTGGCGGGGATTCCAGTCCAAAGCTCAATGACCTTGGCGAGGTCCGCCTCCTCTACCTCCGCGCCCAAAGCGGCAGGGGCGAGCTCCTTGACCTTTTGGTCCGTCTGCGAGATCTCATAGCGCAGTTTTGCCAGCGCTTCATAGTCGATCTCTCCCCCGTCGTTCGTCATATCGTCCTCTTCCTGGTGCATCTTCTCCAAATCTGCATTTAAGCGGTCGTATTCGGCCATGGGAAGATTGCGGAGCGCTGCGCAGGCGCAGGCCTCATCCAGCAGGTCAATCGCCTTATCTGGCAGGAAGCGGTCGTTGATATAGCGTTCCGAGAGCACCACAGCGCGGCGCACCAATGCATCCGGCACGCGCACGCGGTGATACGATTCATAATACGATTTGATGCCCATCAGCACATCCACTGTCTCGTCAATGGAGGGCTCTGCGATGGTCACCGGCTGGAAGCGGCGCTCCAAGGCAGCGTCCTTTTCAATGTATTTGCGGTATTCCACAAAGGTCGTGGCGCCGATGACCTGGATTTCGCCGCGGGACAATGCAGGCTTGAGGATGTTTGCCGCATTCATGGAACCTTCGGCGTCGCCGGTCCCGACCAGGTTGTGCACCTCGTCGATGAACAGGATGATATTCCCTTCCGCCTTGACCTCATCGACCAAGCTCTTGATGCGGCTCTCAAACTGGCCGCGGAACTGGGTCCCAGCCACCAGGGCGGTGAGGTCCAACAGATGGATCTCCTTCGACTTCAAGCGGGCGGGAACGTCGCCGGCTGCAATGCGCAGCGCCAGCCCCTCCGCAACCGCGGTCTTACCGACGCCGGGCTCACCGATCAGGCAGGGGTTATTTTTGGTACGCCGGCTCAGGATCTGTACCACGCGCGAAATCTCTTTATCGCGCCCGATGATTTTATCAATTTCCCCCCGGCGCGCTTTCGCGGTCAGGTCGGTGCAGTACGTATCCAGCGCTTTGCGCTTTGTCTTGTGCTTTTCCCGTTTATCGCGTTTAGGCGCGGATGAAGGGGGCGGCGTCTCCCCGCCCTTCTGCGGGTTCGTCATATCCGAAAAAATATTCTGCAAAAATGGGAAGGTCGCTGCACCGCCGGGCGTGAAGCCTTCCTCGTTGTTTTCGCCGTTGTTTTCTGGATTCATCAGGCTTCCGAACTCGGACTCCATGGCTTCCATCTGCTCTTCGGTAATGCCCATCTTTTCCATCAGATCGTTCACCGGTTTGATACCCAATTCTTTGGCGCAGACCAGGCAGAGGCCCTTTGTCTCCTGTGCGTTTACCGTTGGCGAGATAAACACGACGGCCGGGCGTTTATGGCATCTCGAACACATCATCATATTGCAATCACTTCTTTTTCTAAAAAATAGGTCTCTGAGGCATTGCTATTGCAAACGTACACGGCCGGTGTACATGGCTCTTCCCCAAGCCCTGGAGAGAACCCAGACGCGGCAACCCGCCTCATTTGTATATTCGGAAACGCCGCCCGCGGCCACCGGACGGCGTTGCTTATCGAATTATTGTTTTTTCGCAGGTTTCTTTGCACGGATATCCGCCTTCAGATCGATTTCATCCTTGGGGTCCGTGGAATGCAAGAGCTGCAAAAAAATCTTGACGTATTGAATAAAGGCATAGATCATAAATGCCGCTGTCACCGATAAAAGGGTAATGGTGACGGCAAGGTTTTCCACTTGGAAGAAACCTTTCATGGCGACAATCACAACAAATGAGAAATAGAAAAGAATGGTCGCTACCTTCCCATACCATTTGGAAGCGGTGGGCCGCTTCTTCTTTTTCAAGACCAGGAACGTCCCCGCGACCAGCATTAGAAGCTCTTTCAGGATAAAAATCGCCAAAAGTGGAATCAAAACCGGCTGTTCGATCGCCAAGCATACGGCTACGGTCCCCTGGGTCAGTTTATCGGCCACCGGGTCCAGCATTTTTCCCAATTCGGTAATCTGATTGAACTTCCGTGCGATCATGCCGTCAAACATATCGGAAAGCCCCGAAAGCACCAGGCAGATTGCCGCCGGTAAGATTTGATCGTGCAAAAAGTAATAAACAAACGGCCCGATCAGCACAATCCGAAACAGGGAAAGCGCGTTTGGTACATTGATATTCTTATTCCAGTTCTTCAATTCCTCACAAGCCTTTCCGGGCCGCCGCCGACGGATGCGGCAAAGTCCGCTGTGAAAATATGCGAGCGCTGTTCACGCGCTTAAAAGGCGCCTCCGACCCCTTCCAAAAAGTCTTCCACATGGAACAGGGAATAAACCGGATTGTGCGCAGAAATAAAACGAAAAATATAGGAAGTGGTGAAGAGCTCCTGCTCATGGAGGGGGCCGCTGTCCAATTCAAAGACCGGACCCGCCAACTGCACAAACGAGCACAAAAGCAAGACCACAACAACGCCTTTAAATGCCCCAAACAGGCAGCCCAACAGGCTGTCTGCCGTATGCAACAACGGTAGCCGGCACACGGCGCTCACCGCGGAGGCGATCATCCGCACCAGCATCTGCAACAGCACAAACACAATGGCGGTTGCAATCACCCGCAAGAAATAATATTCCGTGGGGGAAGGGGCGCGCGCCTGTAAAAACAGATCCGCCAAAACGTCTGCCACCAGGCCCGCCAACACCACTGAGGCAACTACGGCGAACAGGTAACCGACAAATTCCACCAACGTACGCATCAGCCCAGCACGATAGCCGGCGACGACGAAGCAAAGTACAATCGCCGCAAAGACGGCGTCTAAGACCAGTCCCACTCGTTTCCTCCCAAATCATCCAATTTTCCAGGAATTTCTTCCCGTCCAAAGGGAGGGCGGAAAGTACCTGATTAATATAGCACAAAAAGGCGATAAACACAAGTTTTCGTTCAAATGTTCATATTCCGTTCACTAACGGTTTGTAACGTACGCCGGCCTTAAAATGCCGCCAGTTCGACATAGCGCAACTCTGAGATTCCCAACACATACGCTTCGCTCTCGCTGGCCAAGGCCACCGCCTTGGCATCGCCTCCGGCATCCACCGTTGCAATAGGATTTCCCCCAACGGCAGAATAGGCGTAAATCGTGCCGCCGGCCAACGCTGCCACGGTGTCCCCATACAGCGAAACCGAACGGATCTCTCCGGGCACGGAAATATTGGCCAGCTCCTTTCCATCGCCGCCCAACACCACCAGGCGGCTGCTCGTGGCGCTATCAAACGCCGTCAGGCTGAGCACCGTGCGGCCGCTGTCCACAGTATATGCCGACAGCTGCATCCCTTGATAATCGTAGTTGACCTTTGTCTGCGTTGCCGTATTGATGACCGCCGTCATCTTATCCCCAATGGCAGATACCGTCCCGTCCGCACTCCAATAGGAATCAAGCATCATGTTCTCCGTATAGGCGGCAAACGGCTCGACCGCCCCTTCCGTGCTGAGATCCAACAGATACACCGCAGAGGTCAATCCCCCGTCCAGGGCGGAAATGGCCGTCACCGCGGCATGGGACCCGGAGGGGTCCAGGGCGACCGAGGTGGGGTAATAGTCCGCAAACCAATATTGAAATTTCGCCGTCCCATCTGGTTTATAGGCGGTCAGTTCCCCGCAGTACCCTTCCGCTTGGGTTGCAAAGGCATAATGCCCATCCTCCGACAGTGCCCCTGCGAAAATGTTTCCTTCCGTATTCTTTTTTTCAACAGTCTTTGTGCGGCTCTCGACCTGATAACCGGTCCCTCCCAGATTATAAATCAAGGTGCGGGAACCGTTTGTCTTCATAACAGGTTCGCTGAAGCTGTGCTGGCGGCTTGCTAGCACCTTGGCGGTGGAATTATAGATGGAGAGGTCCGTGTCGCTCACCACCACAAGCTCTTTATTGACCGAAAGGAAGTTTTTCGGCTCCACGACGGTGCCGGCGATCGGCTGCGGGAAGCCATCGCCCACGCCAATGCCAACCACACGGTCCTGCACCCACTCCATCACGCGGTCGGGGGCAAGATTCTGCCGGTTAAACCACAGCAGCATCCCCACCACGCTCAAAATCAAAATCAGGATGATCTTATAGACCCACCCTGGGATTTTATGCGTGCGCTTTTGCTTTTCCCGGCGCTTGGCGCGCCGTTTCGCAATCTGTTCCGCATGGCGGTCGTGTTTTGCCACGTCGATCTCGCCCGTGGCGAAGCGTTTTCCCTGGCTCATACCGGTCCCTCTCCATAAAACACACGGTTCAGATACAACCCGCAGGGCGGTGCGGTCGGCCCTGCGGCGGTGCGGTCGCGCGCGGCCAGAATCTCCGGAATCTGCTCCGGCTGCAGCTTCCCTTGGGCCACATACAGCAGCGTCCCGACCATGATGCGCACCATATTATAGAGGAACCCATCCGCCGCCACCGTAAAGGTGACCAAGCCGCCGTCCCTCTGTATGCCTGCACGGGTGACCGTGCGGCACATATCGCCGCGGTCCCGCGCATCCGACGTACAAAAGGACGTAAAATCGTGTTTCCCTATGTAATGCGCCGCCGCCTCGTTCATACGGGACAAATCCAAAGGATACCAATAATGAAGCGCCCGGTTCCGCAAAAAAGGATTGCGGACCGGTTCGTTCCAAATCTTATAAATATATTCCTTGCCGAGGCAGGAGTACCGCGCATGGAAGTCCATCGGGACCTCCCTACAGTCCTGCACAGCGATGTCCTCCGGCAAAAAGTGGTTCAATGCGTTGAGCAGCCGTTCGCAGGGGATGGTGTGCCCGGTTTTCAAGCTGATGCAGTATTGATTGGCATGCACCCCGGAATCCGTGCGGCTGCACCCCTTGATCTCGGGCTTCTCGGAGGTAACCTTGAAAAGCGCCTCCTGAAACACCTGCTGCACAGAGACCGCATTGTTCTGAATCTGCCAACCGTGGTACTGCGCGCCGTCGTAACAGAGCGTCAATAACAAATTGCGCATACGCTTTTCCTCCTCTCCGTCCCGGGGATTTTTATAGGATCGCCGGCATCAAAACATTCAGCACAATCACCAGCGCACAGACCGCCACGGAAATCGCGACCGCCCAGCCGTCGCGCGCAGCCATATGCAGCTGTTTCATCTTGGTGCGCCCTTCCCCGCCGTGGTAGCAGCGGCACTCCATGGCCATGGCCAGGTCGTACGCCCGGCGGAAGGACGACACAAAGAGCGGGATCAGGATCGGGATCAGCGCTTTGATCCGCTGCATCAATCCGCCGCTTTCCAGGTCTGCGCCGCGCGCCTTCTGCGCGCTCATGATCTTATCCGTCTCTTCCAAAAGCGTGGGGACGAAGCGCAGGGCGATCGTCATCATCATGGCGATTTCATGGACCCGCACATGGAGCACTTTCAGCGGTTTCATGATGCGCTCCAGAGCGTCCGTCAATTCGGTCGGCGTGGTTGTAAAAGTCAGCACCGCGCTGAATAAAATCAGGCTCATGATGCGGATCGCGATAAAGATGGCGTTTTGGATGCCATTCCAGGTGATCTGCATAAATCCAAAGAGCGTCACCAGCGGCTCCCCTGACCCATAGAACAGGTTCAGAATGCCGGTGAAAATTACAATGAACAAAACCGCTTTCAGGCTCTTGAAATACTGTTTGACCGGCACGCCGGAGCTCGCCATTACGCACACTTCCAGCGCGATCATCAGGAGCAGCGCAGCGAAATTCTGCGCCACAAAGACAAATACAATAAATAGGAAGGTCAAAATCACCTTGACGCGCGGGTCCAGGCGATGGATCACCGATTTTGCGGGGAAATATTGCCCCAGGGTGACATCTCTAACCATGCGTACGCCCTCCTTCCTCCAGCAACGGCATCAGCTGCCGGATCGCCTGCTCCAACGTGAGGGCGGTCTCGACCGGATAGCCGTCTTTTTGCAGCATGGCGAGGATCTTGGTGATCTGCGGGACCCGCAGGCCCATCCGCTCCAATTCCTCCCCGCGTGCAAACACCTTCTTCGTCTCGTCGAACATGGCGGCCTTCCCGCCGTTCATCACCAAAATTCGATCCGCGGTGCGTGCGATATCCTCCATGCTGTGGGAAACCAACAATATCGTATTGTGCCGTACCTCGTGGTAATTCACAATCTGCGAGAGCAGAACGTCGCGCCCGCGCGGGTCCAGGCCTGCGGTGGGTTCATCCAAAATCAGGACGTCCGGGTCCATCGCGATGACGCCCGCGATGGCGACCCGGCGCTTCTCGCCGCCGGAGAGCTCAAACGGGCTCTTTTCCAGGAGCTCTTCCCGCAGGCCGACAAATTTCGCCGCATCGCGCGCACGCTTTTCAATCTCCGCCGGTTCCAGCCCCATGTTGGAGGGACCGAAGGAGATGTCCTTGAGGACTGTCTCTTCGAAGAGCTGGTGCTCCGGGTACTGGAACACCATACCCACGCGGAAGCGTACCGCCCGGATTTTCTTTGGCTCCGCCCAGATGTCCTTCCCGTCCAGCAGCACCGTCCCGGAGGTGGGCCGCAAAAGCCCATTGAACTGCTGGATCAGCGTGGACTTGCCGGAACCGGTATGCCCGATCACGCCGATGAACTCCCCCTGCTCGATGGAGAGGTTCACATGGTCCACCGCCGTCTTCTCAAACGGCGTGCCCGTGCCATATGTGTATGTCAGGTCTTTCGTCTCAATAATCGCCATAGTGCTTTCTCCAAACCTCCGTCAGATTCCGCTGTGCGGATACCTGCGGATCTTTTATTCGTCCTTGCCGGGAGAATTATCTGCCTACCGGCGCCTTCAAAATCCGCTCCAGCGCGGCCACACAATCCTCTTCATTCAATACGCACTCCGGCAATGGGTAGCCGCTCGCGCGCAGGCGGTAAATCAGTTCCGTGGCCTGCGGGACGTCCAGTTTGTGCTGCTTGAGCAGCTCCACATGGGAAAACACCTCTTTGGGCGTCCCCTGCAACAAGATCTGCCCGTCGTCCATCACCACCACGCGGCCCGCCTGCACTGCCTCATCCATATAGTGGGTAATCAGGACAATGGTGATCCCCTTTTCCCGGTTCAGCTTGTGGATCGTCCGCAGCACCTCTTCCCTGCCGCGCGGGTCGAGCATTGCGGTCGGCTCGTCCAGCACGATGCACTCCGGCTGCATCGCAATGATCCCCGCGATGGCGATGCGCTGCTTTTGGCCGCCGGAGAGCTTGTAGGGGGCGTTTAGGCGGTAATCGTACATCTCCACCGCCTTCAGCGCGTCGTCCACCCGCCTGCGGATCTCCTCCGGCGCGATGCCGAGGTTTTCCGGGCCGAACGCCACATCCTCTTCCACGATGCTGGCCACCAGTTGGTTGTCCGGATTTTGCAGGACCAGCCCCACGCGGCGGCGAATCTCGTAGACGAGACTCTCATCGAGGGTATCCATCCCCTCCACGTAGACCTTGCCCCCAGCGGGCAACAGCATGGCATTGAACATCTTCGCGATGGTGGATTTTCCCGATCCATTGTGGCCGAGCAGCGCGACAAACTCGCCCTTTTGAATCTCGAGGTTGACGCCCTTGAGCACCTCGTGCACCTTCCCGGCTTCGCCGTCCTCCACCTCGTCATAGGTGAATTTCAAATCCTTTGTCTGTATAAAAGCCATTTGTTTTTACTCCCTGTAATTTCAGCAATGGCGCTAACCGCCGGTGGATGGTCTTCTGTTTGGGCACAGCCCACAGAGCCGGTATTTCGATCGAATCCCGCGCTAGCCGGTTCGCAATGTCCCGCGCAAAAGGTATTCGCTCGAACCTATTCCAAAACATGCGCTTTTCTCAAGCATCTCAAGCGCACTTTTCAAATCCAAATTGTATAAAATATATAGCAATATCCAATATGTTGTCGAATTAGGACTCCCAAATCGCGGTACTCCCGCAGGGAAGGACCAGCCCAGTTTCCGTCACCGGAAGCCCGATCTCCCCGGAGGAAACCTTCCCGCCAAAGCGCTTTTGCAGCAATACGCCCAGCAGGTATTCCATCACCGCGGGCGAAAGGCCGGTGGTGTAGGAATTCAGGATGAAGAACAGCGGGTTCTCGGACAAAATCGGCACGCACATCTCCACCAGGGAATAGAGCTGTTCCTCCAGCTTCCAGACCTCCCCGCCGGGGCCGCGCCCATAGGACGGAGGGTCCATGATGATGCCCTCATAGTGGTTCCCGCGGCGCTGCTCCCGCTGGACGAATTTCATGCAGTCGTCCACCAGCCAGCGCACCGGCCGGTCCGCCAGGCCGGAGGCCGCTGCGTTCTCCTTCGCCCAGGCGACCATCCCCTTGGAGGCATCGACATGGCAGACCTGCGCACCCGCCTTTGCACAGGCGAGCGTAGCCGCCCCGGTATAACCGAACAAGTTTAAAACCTTTACAGGGCGGCCCGCCGCGCCGATTTTCTGCATGGCAAACTCCCAGTTTACCGCCTGCTCCGGAAAGATTCCGGTATGTTTGAAGCCCATGGTCTTGAGCTGGAAGGTCAACTCCCCATAGCGGATCTTCCACATGGAAGGCACCTTTCGATACTCCTGCCAACTCCCCCCGCCCGTATGGGAGCGCTGGTAGCGCGCATGCGCTTCACGCCAAAGGGGATTTTTGCGCGGCGTATTCCAGATGATCTGTGGGTCGGGGCGGATGAGGACGATATTCCCCCACCGCTCCAATCGTTCGCCGCCGGACGTGTCGATCAGTTCGTAATCCTTCCATGCTGCCGCTCTCAAAGCAAACCCTCTCTTATCCGTCAATTTTCAATACAAATCGTACGATTATAAATCAATTCTACAAAATGTTTACACTTTTTTACGCCAAACGCTCCCGCAGGACATCCGCCACGGAGTTCGCAAGCACATTGATATACTCCAAGTCCTCGCCCTCGATCATCACGCGCAGGAGCGGCTCCGTACCGGACGGGCGGACCACGATGCGGCCGCTGGTCCCCAGCTTCGCCTTCGCGTTTTCGATGGCCTCCTTGACCTCGCTGTCCGTGTAGAAATGCAGCTTCCCCTCCGGGCCCACCTGCACATTGACGATCACCTGCGGATAGCGGGTCATCAGGGTGGCCAGGCTGGAGAGCTTCGCCTCGCGGCGGTGGACAATGCTCAACAGCTGCGCCGCCGTCATCTGGCCGTCGCCGGTTGTGGCAAAATCCAGGAAGATCACATGGCCGCTCTGCTCGCCGCCAAAATTATAGCCTTCCAGCTGCATCTCCTCCAGCACATAGCGGTCGCCGACCTTGGTCGCCTCGAAGTGCAGGCCGTTTTCGCTGCAAAAACGGGTGAAGCCCATGTTGGTCATGATGGTACCCACCACAGTGTTCTTCGCCAGCTTGCCGCGCGATTTCATATCCGCGGCGCAGATGGCCATCACAAAGTCGCCGTCCACCAGCTGGCCCTTGTCGTCCACAGCGAGGCAGCGGTCCGCATCGCCGTCAAACGCGATGCCCGCGTCCAGGTGGTTCTCCTTGACAAAGCTCATCAGGTTTTCCATATGGGTGGACCCGCAGTTGTCGTTGACGTTCACCCCGTTGGGCTTGTCGGCCAGCATATGGCACTCCGCACCCAATTCCGTGAACAGCAGCTCCGCCGTGCGGGAGGCCGCGCCGTTTGCACAGTCGATGCCAATCCGCATACCGGTCAACGCAAACGGGACCGTGCTCTTGATGTGGTCCACATAATCACGCACCACGTTCGGCGCAGTGGTTACGCTGCCGATGTCGCCCCCTGTGGGGACCGGCGGAACGTCGGCGTGGTCGAGGACGATGGCCTCGATCTGCTCTTCGAGCGCGTCTGGCAGCTTATAGCCGTCGCCGCTGAAAATTTTGATCCCATTGAATTCGCAGGGGTTGTGCGACGCTGTGAGCATTACGCCCGCGTCCGCTTTGTATTTGCCGACCAAGAACGCCACCGCCGGGGTCGGCACAACACCGAGCTGCACAACATTGGCCCCTACGCTGCACAGGCCAGCTGTAATTGCACTCTCCAACATATCGGAAGAAATGCGCGTGTCTTTTCCGATCAAAATTTTAGGATGGCGGTGGTTGTTGTCCGTCAACACCATCGCCGCCGCCCGGCCGATGTTCATGGCCATCTCACAGGTAAGCTCCGAATTTGCGACGCCTCTGACGCCGTCCGTTCCAAAAAGTCTGCCCATAGCTTAACACACTCCTTAAAATCGTTCCCCTTTTTCCGGGGGTAGTTTCCTTGCCAAAACGCTCCGAAACCAATCTTTTTTCCTATTGTAATGGCTTTTTCTTGAAAACCGCGTCGCAATCTCATACGACCGGCCAGAAACCAGTGATTTGCAAGACCGCCGGACACTTTTCCAAACCGGCGAGATCCTTCGCCCGCTTGGAAAACCGCCCTGCGGCTAGAGGTCTAAAAGCGGCAGCACATGGATCACCGGCTCCTCATAGGGATGCAACTTCCGGACCGCTTCCACCGCCTGCGCTGCCAGCTCCCGCGGGCAGACCGCTTCCATTTTGCACTCCGCGCCCTGGCAAAGCTCCCCAACCGTCCCGCCGTACGGCTCCGCGCCGGGAAGCGGCCGCCAAGTGCCCGTGACGGCGGCCACGGAGGAACAGCAGTCATACTTCCCGATGTGGCAGGCGCCCAACTCGTTCAACGCTTCCCGGAGGCAGCCAAGGTATGCTTCCGGCACATAAATTTCCAGTTTGACACGTGAAAATTCCAAATGCAAATTCCTTTCTAACCGTTTCTCCCTCTCCGAGACGGCAAGGGAGAATATCTTGGAAAACACGGACTTTGTCTAAATGCTGTTTCAACCCTCGTCTCCCGGGGAGACAGCAACTTTTATTGGTACGCTACATCCGAACACCCTTGCCGCTTTTTCCTCCGAGCAAAGCGCGGTATGGCGGACGAAGCCGGACAGAACAAGTGATTTCTACCCGCACCGCCCTTCGGCGGCGATCAAGAAGCCGGGAGGATCGGTCTTCCCGCAATCGTTTTTTCAACCCACGGCCCTCAAAGGGCCGGCAACGCAAAAAGGGATTTATTTCCCGTCCAGTGAATCTTTTGAGGCGCTGTCCTTCGGTTCCTGCGCCCTGGCCAAATCGAAGAAGCTCTGCTGCGGGGTCTGCTCCCCCGGCGGCGTCAGCCCCAGGTGCAGGTACGCCGCGCGCGTGACGCAGCGTCCGCGGGGCGTGCGGTTCAAAAAGCCGATCTGCATCAGATACGGTTCATAGACGTCCTCGATGGTGACCGCTTCTTCCCCGATGGCCGCCGCAAGCGTCTCCAATCCCACCGGGCCGCCGTTATAATAGCGAATCATGGCGCTGAGCATCCGCCGGTCGTTGGCGTCCAGCCCGATCTCGTCCACCTCGAGGCGGTCCAGGCCGATCTTGGCGGATTGGTACGTGATCACCCCGTCCGTCATCACCTGCGCAAAATCCCGCACGCGCCGGAGCATCCGGTTCGCAATACGCGGCGTCCCCCGCGAGCGCGAGGCGATTTCCAGCGCGCCGTCCGCCTCAATGGGGATGCCCAGGATGCGCGCGCTCCGGGTGACAATCTTGGCCAGCTCCTCCGGGGAATACATTTCCAGCCGCAGCACCACGCCAAAGCGGTCGCGCAGCGGCGCGGAAAGCTGGCCCGCGCGCGTTGTGGCCCCCACCAGCGTAAACTTGGGCAGCGGCAAATGGTAGGAAGCTGCCATCTGCCCCTTGCCGGTGATGATGTCCAGCGCATAGTCCTCCATCGCCGGATAGAGGATCTCCTCCACGCTGCGCGACAGGCGGTGCACTTCGTCGATAAAGAGCACATCGCCGGGGTTCAGGTTGGTCAGCAGTGCAGCGAGATCCCCCGGCTTTTCAATCGCTGGGCCGGAGGTGATGCGCAAATTGACGTTCAATTCGTTGGCGATGATCCCCGCCAGCGTCGTCTTGCCGAGCCCCGGCGGGCCGTACAGCAGCACATGGTCCAGCGATTCCTTGCGCTGCTTGGCCGCCTCGATAAAGACCGCCAGGTTCTCCTTTACCTTTTCCTGCCCGATGTATTCCTCCAAGGTCCGGGGGCGCAGAGGGTTTTCCACCTCCGCATCCTCGGGGGCGTACTCCGGCGCAACCATCCGGTTTTCAAAGTCCATCTCATTCTCGTAATCCATCGGCACGCCTCACCACCCTTTCACCGGTTTTTCCCGAATTCCTTCAGCGCCAAGCGGATGAGCTCTTCCGTTGGCAAGCTGCTGTCAAATTTCGCTACCACAGAGGCCGCGTCCGTCGGCGTATAGCCCAACACGGACAGCGCACTGACGGCGTTAGCCGCGTTCCCCGCTGCCGACGGTACCCCGCCCGCAGGTGCAAAGCCCTCCAGGACTCCGCCGCCCATCTTTTTCACCTTGTCTTTCAATTCCAACACGATGCGCTGCGCCAGCTTTGCGCCCACGCCGCTGGCGCGGGTCAGCGATTTGCTGTCCCCCGATGCCGCGGCCATGGCCACCTGCTCCGGCGAAAGCTCGCTCAAAATGGCAAGCCCCACCTTCGGCCCCACGCCGGAAACCGCCGTCAGCATTTTAAAGCAGTTTAGCTCCATCATCGTGGCAAAGCCGAACAGATCCATTGCATCCTCCCGGACATTCAAATGGGTAAACAGCTTGACCTGTTCGCCGATCTGCGGCATGGTGCGCTGGGTGCTCAGCGTGGTGAGGCACTTAAAGCCCACCCCTGCGCACTCCACCACAACAAACCCGGGCTCCATATGCGTCAATGTTCCCTTGATACTATAAAACATACGCCACTCCGTCTATCTCATGATCTGCGCCCCAGCAGCGCCTGCCGCAGGGACGACCCCGCTGCCTGCCCGTGGCAGATGGCCATAGCCAAGGCGTCCGCCACATCGTCCGGCTTGGGGATTTGTTGCAGGCACAGAAGCCGCCGGGTCATCTCCATCACCTGGGGTTTGAGCGCCTGCCCGTAACCCGTCACTGCCTGTTTCACTTGCAGCGGCGTGTACTCATAGACCGGCACGCCGGCCTTTTGGGTCGCCAGCAAAATCACGCCGCGCGCCTCGGCCACGCCGATCGCCGTTGTTTTGTTGTTTTTAAAATAAAGCTTTTCGATGCTGACCGCGTCCGGCTTCCACTTTTGCAGCACTTCCGTCATCGCATCATATATGATTTCCAACCGGCGGTTGAAATTCTCCCCCGCCTTGGTGACGATCGCCCCATGTTCCAAAGGGACAAACCGACCATTTTGTGCGCGAATGACCCCGTAGCCAACAATGGCATAGCCCGGGTCAATTCCAAGAATGACCATTTCCTGTCTCCATTTGCCAAACGAGTTTCCATAATATTCGCTTTATTATAGCACATCCGTTCCAATTAGAAAAGGGGAAAAGCGTGCGGCAAAACCGCATGAAACCTGCGCTTTTTCGCAAACATCTGGGCAAGATACGAGAAAGATATATCCATAGAAATAAGATTTGTCCGTTCGTACAAAAAAGATTGCAATTTTAGTAAATTAGTGTATAATTGGCATATAGTCTCCCATTAAGAAGTAGAATGGAAAGGGGTTGCCCGGCATGTTGGAAAAAGTCAATCTAAAGGCTTCCATCACAAAAGAGGAATATAAAAAAGAAGCTTCCGCGCTCAAAGAAGAGCTTTCTTCCCTGCAACAGCTGGTGAAGCAGAACAAGCTTCCCGTCATCATTGTGTTCGAAGGGTGGGGTTCGGCTGGAAAGGGCAGCCAGATCGCCAACCTGATCCTGAACTTTGACCCGCGCGGCTCCAAAGTGTACTCCAACATTGCCCCCACGGAGCTGGAAAAGCGCGAACCGAACCTCTGGCGCTATTGGAAGATCATCCCCGGAGGCGGGGAAATCGCGGTGATGGACCGCAGCTGGTACCAGGAAATCTCCGTACTCCGCCTGGAGGACGAGGTGGACGATGTGACCAACCTGCGCCGCATGAACGACACCAACACCTTCGAGCGGCAGCTCGCGGACAACGGGTATCTGATTATCAAATTCTTCCTGCACATCAGCCAGAAGGAACAGCGGGAGCGCCTGGAAAACCTGGCGAATTCCAAAAATACGGAGTGGCGCGTCACCCAGCAGGATTGGAAGCGGAACAAACAGTACGACCGCTACTACCGCGCATTTGACGAGATGTTGGAATACACCAACACCACTTACGCCCCCTGGCATGTCATCGCCAGCACGGACCGCCTGCACGCGGAGCTGGAAATCTACCACACCGTGATCGACGGGATCAAAACCGCGTTGGCGCTCAAGCAGCACCGCAAGGAACACCCCATTACCCCAACCAATATTATCCTTCCCGGCAACTTTACCTTTGTTCCCATGCCGAAGCTGAAGGACGTCTCACTGGACAAGACCATCACCGATGAAAAATATAAAAAGCAGCTCAAAAAGCTCCAAGAGGAACTGAGCGAGCTGCACAACAAGATCTATCGGAAGCGCGTGCCCGTCGTCGTCTGCTACGAGGGCTGGGACGCCGCCGGCAAGGGCGGCAATATCCGCCGTGTGGCCGCCGCGCTCGACCCCCGCGGATACGAGGTCGTCCCGATTGCAAGCCCGACCGCGCCGGAGCTCGCCCACCATTATCTGTGGCGGTTCTGGACGCGCCTGCCAAAGGATGGGCACGTTGCGATCTTCGACCGCACCTGGTATGGCCGCGTGATGGTGGAGCGCATCGAGGGCTTCTGCACCACGGAGGACTGGCAGCGCGCCTATCGGGAGATCAATGAATTCGAGCGGCAGCTCTACGATTGGGGCGCCGTGGTTGTAAAGTTCTGGCTGCACATCGACCAGGACGAGCAGTTGCGCCGCTTCAACGACCGCCAGAACACGCCCTCCAAGCAGTGGAAGATCACCGACGAGGACTGGCGCAACCGTGAAAAATGGGATCAATACGAAGAGGCGATCGACGATATGCTCCGCTATACGTCCACGGATTTTGCCCCGTGGCACATCATTGAGTCCCAGAACAAAAAATATGGCCGCATCAAGGCTTTGAAAATCCTGATCGATGCGATCAAAGACCGTTTATAAAGTGGGAACGTTCCCAGAAAGAATAGGCTTTCGCAGAGGAATGTCCCGTTTGGATAAGGATGGCAATAGGAAAAGGCCGGAATCCAATCTGGATTCCGGCCTTTTCCTTGTTTAAGAAATTCCGCCATAATCGCAGGTGTACGCAAAAGAATATCCATTACACCCTCTCGGGTATGGTTCTATCATAGCATTCTTTCGGTCCTCCATGCTGATTATGTCAAATCTTTTCACCGATTATTCTTGTTCCGCCGAGGCATTCCGAAAAGCCGGTTGAGCGAAGAGACCAGCAAAATGCCGAGCGCTAGCGCCCCCGCAATACCCAGGGTGTGCAGGCCGGTCTCCAGGAACATCTGCGTATTCCCGGCGATGCAGTATTCCATCGTGTAGTAGATACCGCCCCCTGGCACCATGGGCAACAGCGCGATGAGCAGATAGCCGGTGACCGGCACTTTGTGGATGCGCGCCATCACCTCAGAATAGATGGTGATTACCACGGTGGCGATAAAGAACTGCACAATGTCGTTCTGCAAGGGGCGGCAGAGCAGGTAGACAAACCAGCCGATCGCGCCGCCGAGGGAGGTAAAAAAGATCAGCTTCCCGCGCACATTGAACACCAGGCAAACCGCCATACAAGCGATAAAACTATAGAAGCAGGGCAAATACACGTCCATCCTCACACCCCCCAGATCAGGCGCGGCACCATCAGCGCAATACCGGCGCCGATGGCAATCGCCGTGGCTACAAGCAGCGACTCCACAAAGCGGATCAATCCCGCGATCAAATCGCCGCCCATGATGTCGCGCATAAAGCTGGTGATGACGATGCCGGGGACCAGGTTCATCAGGGCGCCGATGATGATTTTATCCAGATTCGCGCCGAACCCCATTTGGACCGCCAACATCGCGATCGTCGCCGCCACGCAGCTGGCGACAATATTGGTAAAGAAGGCGTTTGCCTGGAACCGCCCCATGAAGTGGTTGACCAGCTTGACCCCGGCGCCGCAAAACAGGGAACAAAACGCGTCCGACAAGGTTCCTCCATAGAACAGGGTAAAGGAAAAGGCGACCATGGCAAACGCGGCAACCTGCGTCCAGAAATCGTAGACCGGCCGGCGGTTGATCTTCTCTACCTCCGCATGGATGCTCGAAATGTCCGGGCATGTGCGGCAGATCCGGCGGCAAAGGTCGTTCGCCTGGTCGACCTTATCCAAATCTGTCCCGCGCGTATAGAGGCGCTTGATCTTGGTGATGGATTTCCCCTCCGGCGTGGTGATGGTCACAAAGATGCAGGTGGGAATGGCGAAGACTTCCCCCGTCTCCACCCCGTAGGCGCGAAAAATGCGCTGCATGGAATCCTCCACGCGGTAGATTTCCGCGCCGTTGCGCAGAAGCAGATAGCCCACGTCTGTTGCAGCGCTGATGAGATCATCGTAGTTCATGCTCTCGCCCCCTGACCATGCGTTTGTTGCAGTATAGCACAAAACCGGTGCGGAAGAAAGGGGAAGGTGTTGCTTCGGCCGCTTTTTCGAGCGATTCTATTGATCTTTTTGGCATAGAAGATTATTCTATCCTTAGAATTCCATGCCAAACCCATTAGGAGGATGTGCGATGAAAGCGAAATGGTTCCTCAGCTTTTATATCATCATTGGACTCTTTGCGGTCTATCTGGCCGCGATCCTTCCCAACTACAATTTTATAACGCTCTCCCGTTCCACTGGGGACGTCCGTGTCGAATACTTGCGCAACTACAATGGGGAACTGCCGCGCTTCTCTTCGGAGCTCGCCCATTTGTATACGGAAGAGGAAGCCTTTGAAATAAGCCACTCCCCGGCCTTCCAAGGGAAGATCCTCTCCATTCGAAACATCCGCGCCCTATTTCACGGAGAAAGTTCCCTCTTTGATACCTTTGCGATTGCAAACGTTCGCGTTGAAAAAGTCTTCTCCGGGGAGCTCTCCGCGGGGGATACCGTCCGCATACTGCTCCCCTGCCCCATCGCGCGGAACATCTGGGTGGAGCATATGGACATCGTCTCCCAATGCCGGACCGGCATGCGGGGAATTTTCCTCCCACAGGCGCTGGGCGATTCCGATTTTCGGGAAAAGGACGGAGCAGTCCTCTATTTTTCCGACCTGGCGGAGTATGCGCTCCACGCCGGGTATATGGATCTCTTTTTAGAGACGCGGGATGGGCTTGTGTTCAATCAAGAAATCTACACGTCCCTGTCCCCGGACGCTACACTGGAAGAAGCAGGGGAATATGTAGCTGGAAGGATTCAGTCCTATTCGATTATATAAAGAAAGAGAAGAGGCGTCAACGGCAGAGGGCTGTTGACGCCTCTTCTTTGTTTGAACAAGAATGCGTAAACTATGTTTACTTCGTAAACGCCTCTAAGTACGCGCGGAACGCCGACGGCAGGGCGTATTCCTGCTGCAACATCTCCCGCCCGGCCCAGGTGAACCCCTCCGGGCGCTCCGTCAAATCGACCCAGTAGCCGGTCATATGCCATTCCACATGGGAGAAGATATGTTTCGCCGCCGGCATCTCCCGGATCGACACCGGCTGTGCACCCCATTCCTGTAGGGTTTCCGCAGCACCCTTCGGGTTCAGTTTTCCTTCCACGGAGGGAAGCTCCCAGAGGCCCGCCAAAAGGCCGCTGTCCGCCCGCTTGCGGATTGCCAGCTCGCCGTCGCAGACCAGCAGGAACACCGTCCTCTCCTCGATGCGGCGCGCCTTCTTCTTGGCTTTGACGGGGAGTTCCCGCGCAACCCCCTGGCGGTACCCTTCGCACAGGGCGTTCAGCGGGCAGACCAGGCATTTCGGTTCGCCGCCCGGCGCGCAGACAGTCGCGCCGAGCTCCATCATCGCCTGGTTGAAATCCCCCGGCCGGTCCTTCGGCAGGATCTCCGCCATACGCCGCTCCACGGCGCGCTTGACGGCCGGGTCCGCGATGTCCTCCCAACCAGCGGTCAAGCGCATCACCACGCGCAGCACATTGCCGTCCACCGCCGGGACGGGAATCCCATAGGCGATGGAGGCAACCGCCCCCGCTGTATAAGGGCCGATGCCGGGCAGCTTCAACAGCGCATCGTAGTCGGCCGGAAGCGTCCCGCCATACTGTTCCACCATCACGCGCGCGGCCTTTTGTAGATTGCGCGCCCGGCTGTAATATCCCAGCCCCTCCCAGAGCTTCATCAGCTGCTGTTCCGGCGCGCTGGCCAGGGCGGGCACGTCCGGGAGTTCCGCCAGGAAGCGGGCAAAATATGGCTTCACCGCCTCCACGCGGGTCTGTTGCAGCATAATCTCAGAGACCCAGACGCGGTAAGGCGCCGGTTCCTCCCTCCACGGCAGGGAACGGGCGTTGCGTCCATACCATTCCAAAAGCGGTTCGACAATCGCCGCCAATGAATCCATACTCTTCACTTCCCTTCATATACCACGGTTCCACCCCGGATCGTCGCCAATACGCGCAGGTCTCTGAGCTCCATCGGGTCCACCTGCAAAGGGTCCCGATCCAATAGCACGAAATCCGCCCGCTTGCCCGGCCGGATCGAGCCCTTTTCGTTCTCCTCAAAGTATTGGTACGCCGCATAAAGCGTTACTCCCTTCAACGCCTCCAGCGGCGAAACGCGCTGGGCCTCCCCCATGACATAGCCGCCCTTGCTGATGCGGTTGACCGCACACCAGAGCGTTTCCAACATATTGGGTAGAATCACCGGCGTGTCCTGATGGAACGTATACACCACCCCGTTGCCGATGGCGGCGCGCACGGGGCTGATCGCCGTTGCACGCGCTTCCCCGAAATTTTTCAGATGCACGTCCCCCCAGTAATACGTATGCGCGACAAAGAACGAAGCGATCATCCCGAGCTCTCCCATGCGCGCCAGTTGATCCGGGCGGACCAGCTGGGCATGGATCATCACCGGGCGGATGTCCTCCCCGGTCTTTTCCGCGGCATAGGCGTCGATCATCTGCTGCGCCGCGGCATCCCCATTGCAGTGCGCCAAAATCTGCATGTGGTCTTGCAGCGCTTGCCGCATATACGAACGCACTTCCTCGTCCGTGTGTACGGCGTAGCCGCGATACCCGTCGGACGCATCCGCATACGGCTGGCTCATCCAGGCGGTGCGCCCCTGCGGGGAACCATCCAGAAAGACTTTATAGCCGCCGATTTTCAAGCGGTTATGATACTGCTTGCAATACTGCGGGTGTTCCAAAGCGATCTTCCGGTTGTCCGGCAAATTCGGATAGGCAACTACATCCAATTTCAAGCGCTTCTGCCCGGCAAGGCAGTGCAGGAGCGTCCACTCCGCTTCCTTTGTAAATCCGTCCTGCGCGGTGGTAATCCCGTTTTGCAAGTAGATGTCCTGTGCCTGCTCCATCTGGTGCATCTGCTGCTCCAAAGGCGGCTGCGGGATGCGCGCGGTAAAGCTGGTGAACGCTGTTTCCTCCAAATAGCCGTTGGGTTCCTGGGTCCCTGCGCACCGGCCGATCATCCCGCCCTCTGGGTTGGGCGTCGATGCGGTGATGCCCAACGCTTGCAGGCCCATGCGGTTCACGACCCCCATATGGCCGGACGCATGCGTCACCACGACCGGGAAGGGGTACCGATCCAAAAGCGCGCGGTCCGGATGGCACTTTTCTTCTAAGTCGTTGTGGTCGTAGCCAAAGGCGGACACCCATTGCCCTTTGTCGGGTTTGGTTCTTGCGATAAATGCGTCCAGCCGCTCAGTGATCTCCCCGAAGTTCTTGCAGCCGCTCAGGTTCACCAGGCCGAGCGTCTGGGCCAGCGCCGTGATATGGCTGTGCGGGTCGATGAACGCGGGCAGCAAAACCGCGCCCTGTAAATCCACCAGTCGCGTATCCGCGCGTTTCTGCGCGAAGAGCGCCTCCCGGCTGCCCACCTGACGGATAACCCCATCCTCCACAAGCACGGCCTCCGCATAGAGCGGTTCTTCCATAGTCAGGATGGTGCCATTGTAGTAAATCGCTGTATCCATTCTTTCCCCCACTTTCACTTGTTCTTTCAAGAGTAGCATGTTCCAATCAGCGGCGCAATATGAAGCCGTTCGATCTCTCTTTAAAATTTTCAATAAAATTAGCCGCGGCGATCAGCCGCGGCAACACATTTTCATCTGGATAGTTTTACTTTTTATCGTGCTCTTTCATTAACTCAATATACCGAAGAAGATGGGCACATTCTTTTTCACTCAGCGCATACGTTTCGTTGATTAGGCGGGTATGATATGCCCCATTTGCAGGAGTATGGAACCGGTTGTATTTTAAGTTGCTGCCCAATAGGTCATCTACACTTGCATCCAAAAGATTTGCAATATTGAGAATCACATGGATGGAACAAATATCTTTTCCTGTTTCAATATTCGATAAATACTTTTCACTAATATCTATCGCTTCTGCCAGCTGTTGTTGGGTCATCTTGTGTTCTTTTCGCAATGCTTGAATGCGTTTGCCAACCACTTCCATGTCCATCAAACCACCCCTAAACACAGTATATAAGTGGAGTTTGATGAAAATAACCTCTTATATTCTGGATATTAGGTATACTATTTTCTGGAATTATGCTATAATAGGCTCTAATCATTGAGGGATAGGGGGTGACAAAATGAAAGATTGTGGAACGATACGTAAAATCGACGAATTGGGACGAATTGTCATCCCCGCTGATATGCGCAGAACATTCCATTGGCAAACGAGCGATTCCATCAAAATTTCGGTGAATCAGAGAAAGCAAACGATTACTTTAAAAAAAGTGACCTGTATTCTGCCAAAAGTGAAGATCAAAACATAAACAATGGGGCTGAGCCGGTTTCATCATCGGTTCAACCCCACTGTTGTACACATTTCCTGTTTTATAAATGTAACCTGCGTTTCAGCTCCTTGCGCATGTTGTCCCCCTCGAAGAGAATCAATGCGGCCAACGAAATGATGCTGCCCGCCACGCAGATCAGGGAGGGATAGACCACTTGGAGCATTCCCCGCACATAGAAGATCACCGGCACAATGGCAAACAGTGCAGAGATGGTGAAATACATGATAAAACTGCCCAGATTGAGCTTAAACACCCGCGCGGTAATCGCCAGCACCAGCATCGCCACCACGCAGGTGATCGGGATCACATAATCGATCGACCAGCCGTGCCACCCCGTCCAATAATCCCACAGGGTGGTTAAAACGCAGACGACCACCACCTGGTATAGGATGGATTTCGGGACGTTCCGCCGGTAGTGGAACGCCACCGCGAGGCTGATCCAGCCGCAGACCACCCCCGCCAGCACAAACAACGACCACCAGCCGTGCTCCGGGAGGATCAAGTTGATGACCCCGCAGATCACCACGGCGGCGACGGAAACCAAAATCAAGATGCGGAAAAACAGGCTGTGTTTATGCAGTGTGTCGGGGATGTTTGGGAAGATTGCGCCGCGCACATCCGGCTCACCGTTTTCCTGAAGGCCCCCTTGGCACAGCGGGCAGCGTGTGCCCGCCCCGGTCACCGTAACCTTACATTTGGCACAGTACTTCATTTCCGTTCCCCCTCTCCCGCTCCAAACGGCACATTGGACGTAATTTCCACCGGGATGCCCATCCCGGTGAGAAAACGGAAAAAGTTCTTCTGAATGTCCGTGCTGACAAACGGCGCCGTGAAGCTGGCGGTCAGTTGGTCCCCAAAGGAGCACATACAAACCTGCAGGCGGCTCGTGCTGACGAACACGTCGAACAGGCGGATGTATTCCCGCAATTCCGGCGGCATGTCGATCTTCCCCACATTGGAAATGGCCGCCGTCTCCTTGCTCGCGGAGAGGTCATAACCGATCCGCATGACAAAATCTTTGACGACCAGGGGCGCGATGCGGGCCACCGGATTGAAGTCGTACTGGACAAACTGGTTCAGCCGCCCCTCCATCTTTTCCTGGGTCAATTCGCTTTCAAAGGTATCGTGCAGGCTGGCGATCACATCCTCCAACCGGTTCGAATTCTTTCGGAAATGGTAGCGCGCCTGGATGACGCTGAAAAAATTGCGGGCGCTCCCGGAAGGGAAATAGCTGCGCAGGTTGACCGGCACCGCCAAAACGACCGGGCGCTTCTTGTGGCGCATCGCCATCTCCTTTTCGATGGAGCACATCAGCAGCGCCGCACAGAAAACGGTCATCGTCGCGCCGTATTCGTGCGCCTTTTGCAACACCGCCTTGACCGGCATCGCCCCTTCGATCACCGCGATGCGGTGATCCGGCAGGCTGGGCCCGCGCAATTTATACGCCTTCGGGGAGGCCTCATGCTGCTTGCGTTTGCGCGTGTAATATTTGCGGAAGCTGTCGTCCATCTTCTCTGTGGCGGACGCGTCGTAGTCCAGCGCGGGCAGCGCGTCCGCAAAGCGGTCCGCGTGCCGGATTGTCAGATAGTGATAGACCAATACGCGCAAAAACTGCACCGCCCCGGTGCCATCCGTCAGCGCGTGGTAGACTTCAAAATTGATCCTGCGGCGGAAATACGTCACTTCAAAGAGCAGGCCACGGCTGCCCTTTTCATAGAGCGCGCTGCATGGGGGTCGGTACTCCTCCCGGACGATGGGCTGCTCGGTGCTGTCCTCCAGATAATACCAGAACATCCCCCGGCGCAGGCTGCACCGGTAGCCCGGGAACACCTCCAGCGCGCGTTCCAACGCCAATTGCAGCGTGGGCTGGTCCACGGGCTCGGTCAGCTCGCAGGAAAACCGGAACACCTTGGTGTCCGCCTTGGTGCTGGTACACGGGAAGATTTTCGCCGCGTTGTCCAGCCGCCTCCAATCCGCAGATTTTTTTGCTTTCACTCTTGCGGCACCTCGCTCAAAAAACGGTTGATGATTTCATAGCATTCTTTCACCTGCGGGAAGCTCGGCGGAAGGGAGAAGAACCCGTGCAGGCCGTCCGCAACGCGGTGCAGCTGCACCTGGTTGCCGAATTTCCGCAGTTTTCGTGCATACTCCTCCCCCTCGTCGCGCAATGGGTCGTACTCCGCCGTGATGACCAGCGTATCCGGCTGATCTGCCAGACTCTTGGCCAACAGCGGGGCAAAATATGGATTGTGCAGATCCTCGTCGCTGCTCTTATATAAGTCCATATAATCGCAGACGCGCTTGGAGGTCAATAAGTAATCCGTCCCGTTTTCCCGCACCGAGTCAAAAAAGGAATGTTCCGTATGATCGTTGTAGGTTGCCGGATAGATTAAGATCTGCCGGCGCGGAAGGAATTCCCCCCGGTCGCGCGCCATCAGGGAGACAACCGCCGCAAGGTTGGCTCCTGCGCTATCCCCAATCAGGGTGATATTCTCCGCCGGGGTGTTCAAAAGGTTTGTGTGAAGAAAGATTTCCCGCGCAACCGCATAGCAGTCCTCGGGCGCCGCGGGAAATTTATATTCCGGCGCCAGCCGGTAGTCCACCGAGACGACCAGATGGTTGGTCAGGCGGGCCATGTTTGCGCACACCTTATCATAGGAATCGATGTTCCCCAAGACCCAGCCGCCGCCGTGGAAAAAGAGCAGGATCGCATGGCGCATCCTCCCCGGTGGGGAAAAGATGCGCACCGGAACCTCGTGATCCCCGCAGGAAACCTTGTGATCCCACGCTTTGTAAAAAGGCTTGAGGTAGTGGTAGTGCGCCACATTTTCCACTTGCCGCTCCCATTTGTAGTTGCGCTTGATATCAATATCCGGATAGGACAGCGCCTTCAGCGCCGCCATCACCAGCTTGTTGATCGCCATACATCAACCCCGCCGGCTTCCAAAGCGCGTCTGCCCCAAGGGTTGATCCACCGGGCGTTTGCGCGCAGGTTCGGCGCGCTGGATCACCGGATGCGGCGCTTTGGCGCGCCTTTGCTGGGCAGGTTTTGCCTGCATCCCGCGTCCTCCGGGGACCGGGTCGCGGTATTGGCGGGGCTTTTTGCCCCCTTCCGTCTTGCTCAGCAGGGTGGGACGCTGTTTGGGCAAAACATCCTGCAACGATGGGAATTCCGTGAGGGGCTCCATGCGCTTCCCGCCCGTCGGCTGTGGAAAGATGGAATTGCTCTTCTTCGGCGCAGCTGGCTGTACCTTGGGTGCGGAGGGCGCAGCAGCCGCTTTCTGCGCCGGCCTCTTGGAAGATTTCTTCGGCTTTGCCTCCTGGGGAGGCGCCGCCTTTTGTTTGCGCGGCTGTGCCTGCTGCGGGGCCGCCGGGCGCTGCCCGCGGTTCCGGCGCAACTCCGATTTGGGCACCGGCGTAGTATTCTGCATCGGATACGGATGATCCGCCACTTCGGGGACCTGCTTGCCGATCAGCTTTTCAATGCGCTCGAAGTCCGCCTTCTCGTTGATATCGCAAAACGAAAACGCAATCCCGGACATCCCCGCGCGGCCCGTGCGCCCGATGCGGTGTACATAGGTCTCCGGCACCTCCGGGATGTCGTAGTTGATGACGTGCGAAAGCTCCTCGATGTCGATGCCGCGCGCAGCAATGTCCGTGGCAACCAGCACACGGGTCTTATGCTGCTTGAAATCGCCGAGGGCCTTCTGGCGCGCATTCTGGGACTTGTCGCCATGGATGGCGGCCGCCTGGATATTCGCTTTTTTCAGCTCGCGCACAACGCGGTCCGCTCCGTGCTTTGTGCGGGTAAACACCAGGGCGGATTCGATTTCGGGATTTTGCAAAAGGTGGATCAGCAGGCGGCGCTTGTTCTCTTTATCGACAAAGTACACGCTCTGTTCAATGGCCTCCACCGTGGTCGCCGGCGGCGTCACGCTGACTTTTGCCGGGTTGTGCAGGATGGTATCCGCCAGCTCTTCGATCTCCTGCGGCATGGTGGCCGAAAACAGGAGGGTCTGCCGCTTCTTCGGCAATTGTTCAATCACCTTTTTGACGTCGTGGATGAAGCCCATATCCAGCATGCGGTCCGCTTCATCCAGCACAAAGATCTGAACATCCTTCAATTTGATAAATCCCTGCCCAATCAGGTCGTTCAACCGGCCCGGCGTTGCCACCAGGACGTCGACGCCCTTTTTGAGCTGCTGCACCTGCGGGTTCTGCGGCACGCCGCCGAAGATCACGCAGGTCTTTAACGGAAGGAAGCGGCCATATGCCGCAAAGCTCTCCTGAATCTGGAGAGCCAGCTCCCGCGTGGGAGTGAGAACCAGGGCGCGGATCTTCTTGGGATGTACGCTGCCCTGTTCGGCAAGAAGCTGAAGGATTGGCACAGCGAAAGCCGCCGTCTTTCCCGTGCCCGTCTGGGCGCAGCCCAAAAGATCCTTCTTTTTCAAGACCGGAGGGATCGCCTGCTCCTGAATCGGAGTCGGGGCGGTATATGCCTCCTTTTTCAATGCGTTCAAGATGGATGGGATAATCCCCAATTGTTGAAATGTCATATCGGTTCCTTTACAATATATATTTTTCAGGGGAAAATGTGCGGTACACCATCCATTTGCATCTCTGTTTTTGGCGGACGTGCCTCCGGATTCCGTACGCAATTCAAAAATAGCCGCTTTTTCGCTCTCCCATGCCGCTTGCCATGGCCCGGCAAGACACGAAACGATCTGCAAATGGACCGGTTTCGATGGATGCAATCCCTTCGCAATTCCCCTAGAACACGGGCGGCTGGCGGATTCTCTTCCATTTGTCCTTCCATTGAGAGCTCCCGCGCGGGGGGGCCTTCTGTTCCCCCTACAGCACACCCGCAGACCTATCATTTGTGATGCACAAGCCTGTGCGTTTCTGTTATTATAACGCAGAACTGGAAATTATTCCACCCCTGCTTTCTCACCTGTATCCTTTTGTGGGAAAAATCGGCCCGGCTGTCTCCTCCTCGCAGGGGATTTGTGCTATAATAAAGCGCAAGCCAGCGTTACCGGGGCGCCCCGCTGCCCTCAAAAGCGGCGGGCATGTTTCACGCCCGGCAAACAGTAGAAACCAAACAGGGCAATGCCCAGTTAATTTTATTAGAAATGGAGCGCATTATGAAACAGGAGCGTACCTATCCGCGGGTGGAAGTCACCCGCAAGGCAGAAAACAGCATCAAATCCGGCCATCCGTGGATTTACCACACCGAACTGGTGGAGGGCGAAGCCGGATGCAACGACGGCGCATTGGTGGACATCATCAGCCCACGCGGGCGGTACTTGGGCACCGGCTTTTTCAACAGCCACTCCAAGATCCGGGTCCGGCTTCTCTCGACCAATGCAAACGACCGCTTTGACGAAGCCTTTTGGGAGCGCCGCCTGCGCTATGCCTGGGAATACCGCAAGACGGTCATGGGGGACGACCTCGCCTGCTGCCGGGTTATCTTTGGGGAGGCGGATTCCTTCCCCGGCCTGACGGTGGACCGGTTCAACGACATCCTGGTTACACAGACGCTCAGCCTGGGCGTGGAGCAGCGGAAATCCATGCTGTTCCCCCTGCTGGTCCGCATCCTCCGGGAGGACGGCCAAGACATCCGCGGTGTCTACGAGCGCAACGACGTCGCCATCCGTGAGCGGGAAGGCATGGAGCAAAACAAGGGCTTCTTCCCCTTGGACGGCGGCCCGGTCCCGGAAAGCACGCAGACCGAAATTGTGGAGAATGGCATCCGCTATCTGGTGGACTTCGAGAACGGGCAAAAGACCGGCTTCTTCCTGGATCAAAAATACAACCGGCAGGCGGTCGCCCGCCTGAGCAGGGGAAAGCGCGTGCTGGACTGCTTTACGCACACGGGCTCCTTTGGATTAAACGCGGCCAAGGGCGGCGCGGCGCATGTCCGCTGCGTGGATATTTCGGAATCCGCTGTGGACATGGCGCGGGAAAACGCCTGCCGGAACGGGCTCCTCGACCGGATGGACTTTGAGGCGGCAAATGTGTTTGACCTTCTCCCCTCTTTGCCCTGCGGCTCCAAAAGTGACTACGATTTTGTGATCCTGGACCCGCCTGCGTTTACCAAATCGCGCCAAACGGTGGACCACGCGATCCGCGGCTACAAGGAGATCAACCTCCGCGCGATGAAGCTCCTGCCGCGCGGGGGCTATCTGGCCACCTGCTCCTGTTCTCATTTCATGACGGACGCACTGTTCCGGGACATGCTGCGCAGCGCGGCCTTTGACGCGGGCGTTTCCCTGCGGCAAATCGAGGCCCGCCAGCAATCCCCCGACCATCCCATCCTCTGGAATGTACCCGAGACGGATTATTTGAAATTCTATCTGTTCCAGATTGTTTAACATACGGTTTGCCGCATCCTCTTCCATTTTTATGAAAATGAAGAGCACGGTAGCTTTCTATGGCTACCGTGCTCTTTTCTATATAGATCAGGAGGGCATGTGGGAAACCGTCCTTCTCAGGACAGGCGTTGGAATCTTCTTTATAACAAAAGCGGCGCCGCCAATGGAATTAGGAGGTTTGAGGGAAGATTCCAACGCCGCACAATTGCACATGCCCTAGCCCGGCAAACGCTATTCGCTGCGCAAGGCGTCGATCGGGTTCAGGTTTGCCGCCCGGCGCGCCGGCATATAACCAAAGATGATGCCGATCCCAGCCGAAACGCCAAAGGAAACCAAAATCGCACTGATCGAGGGGGTTGACTCGAACCCGATCAAATTGCCTGTGAGTGGCGTCAATATACAGCCAATCACAATGCCGGCAATCCCGCCCAGGGAGCTGGTCACGCCCGCTTCAATGACGAACTGCTGCAAAATGGTACGGCGCTTCGCGCCAAGGGACTTGCGGATGCCAATTTCCCGCGTGCGTTCTGTGACGGATACCAGCATGATGTTCATGATCCCAATGCCGGCCACCAATAGGGAGATTGCGGCAATCCCCACCAACAGCATCGTCATCATATCGGTCATGGAGGTGACCATCTCCAACATTTCGGAGAGGCTGGTCACATTGTACAGGTCTTCGTTCATGAAAATCCCATAGAGATAGTCCTCCAAAACGCTTTTAGCCTGCTCCATGTAATCCGTGTTTTTCACGGTAAAGACATAGCTGGAAATATCCGCACTGAATGAAAGCTTCGTTGCGACCGAATACGGAAGATAGACGCAGTCATCCGACGATCCTTCTTCGGAATCGGCCTTCTCCTGTAAAACGCCGACCACAGTATAGGCTTCGCCATTGATTTTCAGCGTCTGATTCAACGCTGATTCCCCCGCAAAAAGTTCCTGTGCCACATAGGAACCGATCACGCAGACCTTTTGCCGCGACAAAATGTCCGAGTACTGGATAAAACGTCCCATGGAGAGCTCCAGCGCCTGGATATTCAGATAATCCTCCCCAACACCGGAAATCGAAGCGGTGGTGGAGCTCTCCGTACCATTTTTCAGCGTTCCCCCCACGGAAACGGTCGGGCTCATCGCAGCAAACAAGTCCTGTTGTTCCTCCAGGAATTCATACATGGTATCGACGTCCACGTTTCGGGTATCCGTATTGGTGACGGAAACGCTGACTTGGTCCGTCCCCAAATCGGAAAAGCTGTCCGAGATATAGTTCGTCATTCCCTGCATCAAGCTGACCAGGAGGATGACGGACGCCACACCGATGATGATGCCCAGCATGGTCAGGAAGGAGCGCATTTTGCTGCTTGCGATGCTCTTGAGCGCAAGCCTAAAGGATTGACTCATAGGCCTTCACGTCTCCGTCAAATATAATTTTTCCATCGCTGATCTTGACCACGCGCTCGGCCTCCACTGCAATGGAATTGTCGTGGGTGATAATAACTACGGTGTTCCCCTCCTCATGCAGCTGCTTGAGGAAGTCCAGGACCTCCCGGCCCGTTTTGGAATCCAATGCGCCGGTGGGTTCGTCCGCCAGAATCAGGGAAGGGTTTCCCACCAACGCCCGCGCGATGGACACACGCTGCTGCTGGCCGCCGGAAAGCTGCTGCGGCATATACCGCCACTTGTCGCGCAGCCCCACCCGTTCCAGCGATTCCAGCGAGCGCTCTGTGCGCTCCTTTTTTCCCACTCCCGCATAGATCAGGGGCAGCTCCACATTTTCCAGGAGGTTCTGCTTGGGGAGCAGGTTGTACTGCTGGAAGACAAACCCAATGGTCTTATTGCGGATCTCCGCAAGGCTATCGTCCTCCATTTCGCTCACGTCCTGGCCATTGAGGATATATTTTCCCTCGGTGGGCACATCGAGCGCGCCGATGATATTCATAATGGTGGATTTGCCGCTTCCGGACTTTCCCACGATGGAGACAAACTCGCCCCGGTAAATGTCGAGGGAAATCCCGTCGTTTGCGCGCACCTCCATATCGCCCATCTGATAGATCTTATAGATATTCTGGAGGGAAATGAGCGGCTGCGTACCGGTATGTGTCTGTGCCATCTTAGAATCCACCTCCCGGTCCGCCGCGGCCACCGCCACCGCCGCCAGGCATTCCACCGCCACCGCTAGGCATTCCACCGCCGGGCATGCCGCCCATGCCCATCATGGTGGTGCTGTCGGTCGATGTGGTCGGGTCAATGTAGACGACGTCCCCTTCGGAGAGGCCGCTCTTAATCTCTACATAATCCTCGCTGATCAGGCCGGTCTCTACCTCTACGGAGCGGAACCCAGCCGGGACATTGCCCTGCGCCTCTGTAACGCTGTCGTCCTGCACATAGACGACATTGCCGCGCTGCAGCGCCTGCGCCGGGATCGCCAGCGCGTTCTCCGCCTCGTCGATGATGATCTCGCCGTTGACGTTCATACCGGGGAGCAGATCCCCCACTTCGTCCATCTGGACCGTCACGGGGTATTGGGTGACGCCGTTGCTCGAAGTGCTCTCCAGGCTGACGTTCGTCACCTGCCCGGTGAAGGTCTCCCCTTCAAACGCATCCACTGTGACTTCCACCTTCTGCCCGACCTCCACATCGAGGACGTCGAGCTCATCCACATACATGTCAAAGGTGAGCGCCGACATATCGTATATGATCGCCATCGCCGTGTTGCTGTCTCCTCCGCTGTTGAGCGTATCGCCGGCTTTTGTATTTTTGACAATCACTTGGCCGGAAATCGGCGCGGTGATCTCATAGTCCTCCAAACTATCCTGCGTATTCTCCAATTCGCTCTCAGCATCTTCTACGCTCTGTTCCGCCGTTTCCAGGGAATCCTGGACCGTTTGGAGCGCATCGTCCGCCGACTCCTGCGTATAGGTAAACAACGTTGCGCCCTCATGGACATAGCTTCCCTCTTCCACGGCCATCGACGCAATTTCCCCGCCGTGATCGGCGGTGACCGTCTCTTCCAGCTTTGCGGTGAACGTCCCGTCGCCGCTGCACGCCAAGCCGTTGACTGTGGCTGCCGCCGTGCTGGACGTGGAGATCCCGCCCGGGTTCCCCACTTCAATGGTCACCATCCGGACAACGCTGCCGCCGCTGAGCGTCTGCTCCATGGAGCTCACCGCCGTCACCGTACCGCTCACGGTTTCATAGGTTTCCAAAATCTGCACCTGGGCCGCATCGCCGGCGGAAATCTGGTTGGCATCCGTATTCAAAAACGGCACCTTGAGGACCATTGTCCGGTCATTATAGAGGTCAACCAGCTTGTCGCTACTGTTGACGGTGTCCCCTACTTCCACATAGACCGCCTGTACATAGCCTTCCTCCGGGGAGACATAATCAAGGGACTGGTAGTCCTCGGCCGCCTCATCGTAGTTTTCCTGCGCCTCCTGGTAACGCTCCTGCGCGCGTTCCAAGGAGGTCTGCGCGGACTCAATACGTTCGTCCACGTCCCCGGTGTCAATGCGGTACAAGACATCGCCCTTTTCCACCTGGTCGCCCTTTTCAAAATCCGCGCTGATGACCTCTCCGGAAACCAGGGAGGTGATGGTGTATGTATCCAAAGCGGCCAATGTGCCGGAGGAGGAAATCGACGACTGGATCGTCTGCCGCTCGACCGTGGCCGTCCGTGTTTCGGATTCCATCCCATTGGAGCCTTCGTTTCGATTGAGGATGTGGAACCCGGCAAAGGCCAGGGTTGCCACCAGCACTAAGGCAATGATAATTTTGACAAACTTTTTCCATTTGGGACGCTTTCTGCCGGTTTTATTTTTTCTGCGGAAGAAGGAACGCTTTGGCTGTAAATTCTCAAGTTCTGCTGTGTTGAACTTCACATCATCTGTATCAGTCATCGAGCAGGTACCCCTTCAATACAAAATTATAGCTGTCCGCATCGTCTGTGCTGGACTCATCGTCGTATACCACTGTGATCTCGTCGCCCACATGCACCTCGCCCAATGTGGAGAATGCATACTGCATCTCTTCGCTTTCGATGGTGTACTTCGTTCCATCCACATAGACGGCCACTGGGATCATCGAGCTGGAATTGTCATAGACAATGCCCGTCACTTCGCCGCTGTCGCGATGGTCCTGGTAAACCCAAACCGTGCGCGTTTTGCTGCTGTAGTAGACGACATCCCCCACATCTACGCTGTTGTAGTCGAGGTTATATCCCACTTCGCCGTCGATGATATACGTGGCGTTTTCTTCACTGAACGGCAGGATATCGCCGATGTCCTTGCTATCCGTTACTTCGATCGGACCATTTACATTGTTGTCGGATAATTTCAGATAGTTGATTTCGCCATCCGCATCCAGTTCGCAGTCAAAGATCTGTCCATACATGCTCCCGGATTTGTTGGTCGCCTTGAGCGTGTTATAGAGCAAGGATTTACAGTTGGACATGGTCAAATTGGATTCCATCGAAACCAACGCCAAGCCGTCGTCCAGTTCTTTCGAATAGTACATGGACATGCGCCCCTGCGTCTGATCCCCAGTAAAGTCCTCGTTGGTATATCCGAGCAACGCCAACACCCCATACACGGCCTCGCGCAGCTTGACCGGCTGGTCGGGTTTGAATGTGCCGTCCAGATAGCCGGTCATCCATCCCTGCTGGGTTGCAACATTGATTGCCGTAGCATACGTATGGCCCGCCGCAACATCGCTGAAGCGGCGATAGTTGACAGTTGTTCCCGCCTTCCCCTTAAAGGACGACGTATTCAATAAAAGCTGTGCGAATTGGCCGCGGGTCACTTCGACGTTGGAGCCCACCAACACGGAATCGGTGATCCCCAGATTGGACAGCACCTTTTCCGACGTATCCACGGACGCGGCGAAGCCCTGCGCCGGGATGGAGAGAGCAACCGTGCCCATCGCCAAAAGCACGGACATGGTCCGTTTCCATTTATGATTCATTACTATCACCTCATCAAAGAATTTACAGGTTAACTTCTGGCAAGCAAAAGGGTCCCTGCGATCCCCGCCGCCCAGACTGCCGCGCCCAAGAGGCCTGCTAAAATTGCCCACCGGTGCGTCCCCCAAAACGAGGGGAAGCGCGCTGTCCATTCTCTGCGCTGCAGAAATCCATTCATGGAAGATACACCCCTTTCTCTGTCATTGCACGGGACCGGTTTGATCCCCTGCCGTTTGTACGGTCTTTATTATAGGGACGAAACCTGAAATCAAGCTGAAAAAATTCCCACTTCACACAAGTTTAAGGGTGTCTTCACAATTTCGTCACAGGCGGCCAAGCCTGAATGTTTGGGCGCGCTGGGGCGGATGCTAAGCCGATTATCTCTGCTAGGAGCCCAACGGTTGCAGCACGCTGCCTTGCCCTTGCAAAATCATAGAACCTTCACATTTCCGGCAAACTATGTTCACAGGCCTCCGGTATTCTAATGATGGATCATTGGAGTTTTGCGGACATTGGAAACTCCAAAAGAGGGGGATTATCATGAAAATCTTATTAATCGAGGACGAAAAGCCTTTGAGCGACGCGCTTTGTCAAATCTTCAGTAAAAAACGATGGGAAACCTTCGCCGCCTACAACGGCGAAACGGGCCTGGACGAAGCCTTGACAGGAATTTACGACATTATCCTGCTGGACATCATGCTCCCAAAGCTGGACGGTTTAACGGTTTTGCAGCGGCTGCGCGAAGCTTCCATCTCCACGCCGGTGCTCCTGCTCTCCGCCAAAGGGGAAATCAGCGACAAAGTGGCGGGGCTGGACTGCGGCGCGGACGACTACCTGGCCAAGCCGTTTGCAACAGAAGAGCTGCTGGCGCGCATCCGCGCCATGACCCGCCGCCGGGGGGAATTGATCTTTGACGACACGCTACAGGTGGGTGATCTCACCCTGAATTTGGCGAATTACACGCTCTCGCGCGGGGACCAGCGGGTCCAGCTCGCCAATAAAGAATTCGAAATCATGAAACAGTTCTTTCTGCATCCGGATACCATCCTCAACAAGGAGGAATTGCTGACCAGGCTCTGGGGGTTTGAAAACGGCGCAGCCGGGAACAACGTGGAGGTCTATATCTCCTTCCTGCGCAAGAAGCTGACCTATTTGTGCTCCCAGATGCGCATCGCCTGTATCCGGAATGTGGGATACCGTTTGGAGGAACCGCTATGTTTCGGAAGCTAAAATGGAAGCTGGTCCGCTTCAACATGGCGCTCTTGAGCCTTGTGTTCATTGCTATTTTTGCAGTGACCGCTGTATTGATGATCGCTGCAAATGAGCAGCAGACGCAGATGACGTTAAACGCCGCTTTGCATATGCGCGACGACGGCGGCCGTCAGCCCCCGCCGGTCATGGGGGCCATCCGTGTCATTCTGGATGAGCAGCAAGAGGTTGCCACATTCAGCGCGCCCCCGGGCGTATCGGCCGAGCTGGTCCAACAGGCCACGGAAATGGCGCAGGAACAGGAGCAGGAACGCGGAAATTTCTCACTCGATACCTACCATTTTTCCTACGCATTCGATCGGGAACACGCCCATTTGGTACTTCTGGACCAGACGGGGTCCATTGCCACGCAGCGGAACATCCTTTTGATCCTGTTTGGCGTTACTATTTTAAGCCTGCTCTTGCTGTTTGGGTTGAGCACGCTCTTTGCCACCCGCACGGTGCGCCCGGTCAAAGAGGCGTTTGACCGTCAAAAAAACTTTGTGGCGGACGCCTCTCATGAATTGAAAACGCCGCTCGCTATCCTGAACGCCAACCTTTCCGTCCTAGCAGAAAACGGGACGGAATCGGTCGCCAGCCAGGATCAGTGGATCTCCGCCATGCAGGTTCAGATCACCCGGATGAACGGGCTCATCAACGATATGCTGACGCTCGCAAAGCTGGACCACGACCAGGACGCCATCCCTACACGCGCCGTGGATTTCAGCCGTCTGACAACGGGTTGCTTGCTCTCCTTTGAAGCCGTTGCCTATGAAAAGGGCGTGGAAATCCGTTCCCGCATTTCGGAGCATCTCATGGTAAACGGCAGCCCGGAGAGATTCTCCCGTCTGGTGGACATCCTGCTCGACAATGCCGTTAAACATACCCCTTCCGGCGGGATCGTGGAGGTTGTGCTCTCACGTGAAAAGAATCACGCTGTCCTGTCCGTGCGGAATTCCGGGGAAGAGATTTCCCCCGATGCGCTCCCCCACGTATTCGACCGGTTTTACCGGGCGGACAGCGCACGTTCCCGCGAAACCGGCGGTTATGGTCTTGGCCTTGCCATCGCCAAATCCATTGTGGAAAATGCACACGGAAAGATTTCTGCGGAGAGTGCAGACAATCATACGACCTTTTCCGTAGAACTCCCCATCTATGCAGAGGCTCACCCCGGCAGTGGCGCCGATGCATAAAAGCGCTGTCTCTTAAGGTTGCCGCCAAGAGCGGGGTGCCTTGCAGCAACCTGTGTGGGATATTCTCCCGCTTCATAGCCGCCATAAACGCAAAAACGTCCGACACAGGCTTCAATAAGCCCATTTCGGACGTTTTTTCCATATAGTCTATTTCTATAAAATACCCAGGATTCCGTTCTATTCAACCGACCACGCAACGCCAATGACGTCGAGGCCGATATGGATGGCCAGGACAGGCCCCAAGGTTGCCCGCGAAATGGCCGCATGCGGCAAACGCGCGCGGATGCGCTCCGCCAGAGCGGGCGCAATATAGGCGCTCCCCAGGGACTCAATGATGACCTCCACAGCATCCTCCGGCACCCGGTCCGCCAGCGCCTGCATCTGTGCATTCCGGCCGCGCGCCGTGCCGGCGCAAACCAATGCGCCGCCGTCTTTTTCCAAACAGAGGATCGGCCGGATGTTCAAAATCGCCCCCACGGACTGGCGCACAATGCTCAATCTGCCGCTCTTCCGCAAGGATTCCATGTCCTCTACGGAGAAGGCGATGCCGGTCTTTTCCCGCTGCTTTTTCACCTGCGCTACAATATCTTCCAAAGGATAGCCCTGCCGGATCAGCTTCGCCGCCTTTTTGAGCAGCAATGCCAGTCCTCCCGCCGTTGTGCGGGAATCCACAACGCGCACCTTTTCCGCATCCACAGCCTTTGCCGCAATGCAGGCGCTGCTATATGCACCGCTCAACCGCGAGGAAATCACCACACAGAGCACCTCGCCGCCCTGATGGACAATCGCCTGAAACATTCCGACAAAATCCGCAACCGAGGCCTGTGCGGTTGCGCAGAGATCCGGATTCGCCGCAATTTTATCCACAAAATTCTGATTCTCGTCCGCGAACCCCTCGGTATAGGAATTCCCGGCAATGGTATAATGCATGGGCACCACACGGAGCTTTAAACGATCCGCTTCCTCCTTTGTCAGGTAGGCAGTGCTGTCCGTCACAAGTGTAATCATCCATTCCCAGCCCCCATTCTGCGGAATCGGTTGTACCGGTTCTCAAGCAGCTGCTGGATGGGGAGCTTTGCATTCTGGGAAAGCTTCTCATACAGATCCGTCTTTAAGCCCTGATAAACCTCTTCGAATTGATTGTGCCCCTCTGGGATGACCCGCTCAATCACCCCGAGCTGCAACAGATCCTCCGCCGTCATACGCAGGCAGCTGGCAGCTTCTTTCACCTTCGAGCTGTCCTTCCAGAGGATGCTCGCACATCCCTCGGGCGAAATGACCGAATAAAGGGCGTTTTCCAGCATCCACACCTCGTCGGCAACTGCAAGCCCGATGGCTCCGCCGCTGCCTCCTTCCCCAATAAACACCGAGATAATCGGCGTTTTAAGGGTCATCATTTCACTCAGGTTTTCTGCAATCGCTTCGCCTTGGCCGCGCTCTTCCGCTGCAATCCCGCAGAACGCGCCCGCCGTATCGACAAAACAGACCACAGGGCGGTGGAACTTCTCCGCCAATTTCATCTGACGAAGGGCCTTCCGGTATCCCTCGGGATGGGCGGAGCCAAAATTCCGGTATAATTTTTCCTTGGTATCGTGGCCGCGCTCCAACGCAATCACGGTGACAGGCATCCCGTTTAAACGCGCGATTCCTGCCACAATCGCCTTGTCGTCTCCAAAGCGGCGGTCCCCGTGCATCTCGATGAAATCATCAAAGATGTGATTGATAAAATCCGTTCCGGTCGGCCGGCCTTTCGAACGGGCCGCCTGTACGCGCTCAAATGCTTCCATTGGACGCCCCTCCTTCCGGGATTGCGCCGTGCAAAGACAGGAGCTTTGCCAGCATTTCCTTCTGTTCGCTGCGTTGGACCACCTGGTCCACAAACCCCTTTTCAAACAGGAACTCTGCGCGCTGGAATCCCGCAGGGAGCTTTTGGCGCATGGTCTGCTTGATGACACGCGGCCCCGCGAACCCAATCAAAGCGTGGGGCTCGGCCAATATGATGTCCCCTTCCATTGCAAAGCTGGCCGTAACACCTCCGGTCGTCGGGTCGGTCAGCACGACAATGTACAGGTTTCCCGCGTCACTGTGGCGCTTGACCGCGCCGCTGGTCTTCGCCATCTGCATCAGGGAAAGCGTCCCCTCCTGCATGCGCGCACCTCCGGAAACCGTGTAGCCGATCACCGGCAGAGAGTGCTCCGTGGCGTATTCAATCAGGCGGGTGATTTTCTCTCCCACCACCGTGCCCATGCTTCCCATCATAAAATAGGGTTCCATGACAAACAGGCAGCATTTCATGCCGTTGATGCGCGCCGTACCGCAGACAACGCCCTCTTTCTCCGCGCTCTCCAGATACGCGTGTTTGAGCTTGCGGTCGTAATTGGGGAACCCGATCAGGTTGCGCGAACGCATGTTGGCGTCGTGTTCCTCAAACGAATCCTCGTCTGCAATCATGCTGATCCGCTGCCGCGCGTTCACGCGGAAGTGATGGCCGCACTTTGGGCAGACGTCGAGATTTTCGTTCAGTTCACTTGTGAACAGCATCGCCTTGCACTCCGGGCAGGAGATGCACAGCTCGCTTGGTATATCCGGCGCCGGGGACTTGGTATATTTGTCATACGATTCCAGGTCGTTTTTCGGCTTTTTAAATAGGTTTTTTGGAAGCATCCGTTATCCCCTCTTTTCCCGCAGTTCCATGAAGTTTGTATAGTAATCTCCGGATTTAAACGCCGGTGTGCTCAAAATATCCATATGGAGTTCCGCGTTGTGATCCACGCCTTCCACCACCAATTCGCACAGGGCGGCCTGCATCTTGCGGATGGCCTCCTCGCGCGTCGGGGCATGGACAATCAGCTTGCCGATCAGGGAATCATAGAACGGCGGGACCATATAGTCCTGATACAGCGCCGTATCAAAGCGCACCCAGGGGCCGCCCGGGATATGCAGCAGGGAAATCCTGCCGCAGCTCGGCCGGAAGTTCAGCTCCGGATTCTCCGCATTGATGCGGCACTCAATTGCGTGGCCGGAAATATGTATATCGTCCTGCGTAAAGGCCAGAGGCATTCCCGCAGCCACGCGGATCTGCCATTTGACCAGGTCGATGCCGCTGACCATCTCCGTCACCGGATGCTCCACCTGCAAGCGGGTATTCATCTCCATAAAATAGAAATTCTTATCCGGGTCCAGCAGGAATTCGATGGTCCCAACGCCGGTATAGCCAACCGCCTTGGCGGCCTTCACCGCCGCCTCCGCCATCTTCTGGCGGAGCTCCGGCGTGACCGCCGGGGAGGGGCTTTCCTCGATCATCTTTTGGTTCTTCCGCTGGATGGAACATTCGCGCTCCCCCAACGTGATGACATTCCCCTGCCGGTCGCAGAGGAGCTGCATCTCAATATGTTTCGCGGGGGCGACAAACTTCTCCAGATAAACGCCGCCGTCCCCAAAAGCAAGCTGGGCTTCCTGAGAAGCGGAGCGGAATGCGTCCTCAAAATCCTCAGAACGGTCTACGCGGCGAATCCCTCTGCCGCCGCCGCCTGCGCGCGCCTTCACCAGAAGCGGATACCCGATCCGGTCCGCCTCTTCGTGGGCTTTGGCCAGATCCTCTACCATCTCGCATCCCGGGACAACCGGCACGCCCGCTGCAATCATGGTCTTGCGTGCAGCGTCCTTGTCGCCCATCTCGGAGATCACCTTGGAGGACGGCCCAATAAAGACGATGTGGCACTCCTCACATAGGGCGGCAAACTTGGCATTCTCAGAGAGCAGACCGTACCCCGGGTGGATCGCGCCAGCCCCGGTCGCCTCTGCCGCGGAAAGGATCGCCGTCATATTCAGGTAGCTGTCCTGTACCTGCGCAGGGCCAATACAGATGCTTTCATCCGCCAGGCTCACATGCAACGCGTCGCGGTCCGCCTCTGAAAAAACGGCCACCGTGGAAATCCCCATCTCTTTACAGGCGCGGATAATGCGCACAGCGATTTCCCCACGGTTGGCGATCAATATCTTTGAAAACAAGGTCTACACCTCTTTATCATCAAATTCACAATGCTCAAACGATGGCAAAGGAGAGATCCCCTTTTACCACCAATTTGCCATTGACACGCCCTTCGCCTTTTGCAAAGCAGAACGGCCCGCGCTGTCCAGTTGCGCTGCAATGGAATACGATCGTATCGCCCGGCTTTACCTGCCCTTTAAAGCGCACCTTATCCAAACCGGTGTAGAGCGGGGTGTGTCCCTTTACCGCCTCCACCAGCAGCACACAGCAGGTCTGCGCCATCATTTCGCACTGGATGACGCCCGGGACCACCGGGTTGCCCGGAAAATGGCCCTGCAAGAACCATTCGTCGCCGCGCACCGTATATTTGCCCTCCGCCAGATTGTCCTCAATCTTGGTCGCTTCATCCAATAGAAGCATGGGCTCACGGTGCGGCAGGATCTCTTTCAACTCTTCTCTCGTCATAGGTCTTTTTCCTCCTGCCCTCAAAAGATCTTAAAGAGCACCTGGCCGTATTCCACCAGCTGTCCATTCTCTACACAAACATCGACGATTTCCCCGTCCGTGTCCGCGGTGATCTCATTGAGCAGCTTCATCGCTTCGATCACGCACAGCACATCGCCCTTCTTGACCTTGCTGCCGACGCGGACATAGGGGTCCGCCTCCGGGGAAGGCGCCTGATAAAACACGCCGACCATCGGGGACTTGACCTCTTTCAAATTGTTAAAGTCCACCGGCGTGCCATCCTGCGTGGCCACCGGCGCTGCCGAAGCCGCCGGAGCAGGGGCTGCCGGAGCTGCCTGCACGGGTGCAGCGGCGGGCACCGCTTGTACCACAGGCACGACCGCCGGGGCTGCCGGAGCAGCGGCACTGGCGGCTTCCATGCGCAGGTTGGTTCCATCCTCCTGCAATTCCAACATCCCAAGGCCGTTTTCCTTCATGATCTGTGCGAGTTCCCGGATTTCTTCGATTTTCATGAAACTCCCTCCTTACCCGTTGTACTTCTTCAACGCCAAACATGCGTTGTGGCCGCCAAAGCCGAGGTTGGTAGAGAGCGCATAGTCCAGCTCGACCTTCCGGGCTGTATTCGGGGTGTAGTCGAGGTCGCACTCCGGGTCGGGCTCTTGATAGTGGATCGTCGGCGGGACCACGCTGTTTTGCAGGGCCAGCGCACATACAATGGCCTCCAGCGCGCCCGTAGCGCCCAGCATATGGCCGGTCATAGACTTCGTGGAGCTGATAACTGCCTCGTATGCTTTCTGCCCCAACGCCTTTTTGAACGCCAATGTCTCTGTCTTGTCGTTCAGAGGTGTACTCGTACCATGCGCATTGATGTACAGGGATGCGTCCGCAGGCATCTGTGCTTCCGCAATCGCCTGGCGGATGGCATTTGCCGGTCCGTCTGCCTCCGGGTCCGGCGCGGTCACATGATGGGCGTCGTTCGTATTGCCATAACCGACCATCTCCGCATAGATCTTCGCGCCGCGCGCAACCGCGTGCTCGTACTCCTCCAGGATCAAGACCGCGCTGCCTTCGCCCATGACAAACCCGCTGCGGCGCTTGTCGAACGGTGTGCAGGCGTCCTCCGGGTCATCGCTGTTGGACAGCGCCATGCAATTGGCAAAGCCGGCAGTGGCCAGCTCATTGATGGTCGCCTCCGTGCCGCCTGCGATGATCGCGTCCGCATAGCCGTGCTTGACCGCCCGGAACGCCTCGCCCACTGCGTGGGCGGAAGTCGCGCAGGCCGTCACAACGCAGAGGGACGGGCCTTTTGCCTGGTATTTAATCGCAACATTGCCGGCGGCAATATTGGTAATCAATTTGGTGATGAAGAAGGGCGAAATCCCCTTCGGCCCTTTGTTGAGCAGTTTCGTGGTCTCTTCCACAAAGGTATTCATTCCGCCGACGCCCGTGCCGATATAGACGCCCAAGCGCTCCGGCTCCACTTTGCCCTCGATGCCGCTGTCCTGCATCGCCTGCGCCGCGGCAGCCATCGCATACTGGGTGAACAGGTCCATCTTGCGCACCTGGGATTTTTCAATGTACAGCAACGGATCGAATCCCTTGACCTCTGCCGCAATGTTCACTTTGCTGTTGGACGTATCGAACTTCGTAATTTTTCCAATGCCGTTCTTGCCCGCAAGCAAGCTCTCCCAAGTGGTCGGGATGTCGTTGCCAACCGGCGTAACTGCGCCGATTCCGGTAATTACGACTCGTTTTTCCATTTTTTACAATCCCCCAAACTTTTACATACCGAGGCCGCCATCCACGCGGATGACTTCGCCCGTGATATACGACGCGCCGTCTCCCGCCAGGAAGACCGCCAGATTTGCAATATCCTCCGGCTTGCCCATATGCTTGAGCGGGATCGCCGCACTCGCGCCTTCTTTTACTTTATCGCTGAGCTTTGCCGTCATATCCGTTTCAATGAAACCGGGCGCAATGGCGTTGCAGGTCACATTGCGGGAAGCGAGCTCCTTCGCCACGGACTTGGTCAGACCGACCAGCCCGGCCTTGGCGGAAGAGTAGTTCCCCTGCCCTGCGTTGCCCATCAACCCTGAGACGGAGGAGATGTTGATGATTCTTCCGCTGCGGCGCTTCATGAAATGCGAATAGCAATGCTTAATCATATGGAAAGCGCCCTTCAAATTCGTATCGATCACCGCGTCAAAGTCGGCCTCCTTCATGGAGAGCAGCAGGCCGTCGCGCGTGATGCCGGCGTTGTTCACCAAAATGTTGATCTGCCCAAAGTCCGCCAGAATCTGTGCCACCGTCTCCTTTGTCGCATCAAAGTCGGACACGTCGCAGCGGTACGCTTTGGCGGTCACGCCGTGCTCTGCGGCAAGCGCGCATGTCTCGTTGGCGGCCTCTTCGTTGCCCGCATACACGATCGCAACATTGGCGCCGCTCTCTGCCATCTTCAATGCAATCGCACGGCCGATACCGCGGGAACCTCCGGTGATAACCGCAGTCTGATTGGTCAGCAAAAAAATTCCTCCTTTAGTCTCTCATCATTTTGATCTGGAAATGGCTTTATTTCAGCGCATCCACCGTGGCCTGTAAGGTTTCCGCATCCTCCACGCGATGGATGGATACGCCGGGGAGCGTCTTTTTCACCAAACCGGCGAGCGTTTTGCCGGGCCCGACCTCTACAAAATCGGTGACGCCCTCGTCCGCCATCTTTTTCAAAATCGCCTGCCACGGGACCGGGTGGTTGACCTGCATGGCGATGTTCTGCTTAATCGCCGCCGCATCCTGCGCATAGTGCTCTGCCGTATAGTTCGCATAGAGCGGCGTCACCGGCGCGGAGACCGTGACCTGCTGGAGCTCCTCCTGCATCTGCGCCGCCGCAGAATCCATCATCGGGGAGTGGAATCCGCCGCTCACCGCCAGCGGAACGGCACGGCCGCCCGCCTCCTGTACCGCCTTGCAGAGCCCTTCCAAAGCCGTCTTTTCGCCCGCCACGGACACCTGTCCCGGGCAGTTGTAGTTTACCGGATAGGTCCCCGGATGTGCCGCGCAGAGTTCCTCCACACGCTCGTCGGAGAGCTTCAGCACAGCGGCCATGCCGCCGTTTGTCCGCTCCGCCGCCTCATCCATAAAGGAAGCGCGCTTACACACCAGACGGAAGCCATCCTCCGGGGTGAGCACCCCGCAGAACGTCAGGGCAGCCACCTCGCCAAGGGAAAAGCCGGCCGCCACGTCCGGCACAATCCCGCTGGCTTTGAGGGCTTCCGCCGCCGCGAGATCCACACAATAGACGCACGGCTGCGTATTTTCCGTGCGGCTCAATTCCTCTTTCGTCCCGGAAAAGCACTGGGCAGAGGTATTCGAACGGATGGAATCCGCCAGATCGAACACCGCCTTGGCCGCTTCGCTGGCCTCGCAGAGCGACTTTCCCATACCAGGATACTGCGCGCCCTGCCCGCTGAACAAAAAGGCTATTTTACCCATTTCATCGCACCTCCGAGAACCTGTTCGCCCTGTGTGAAGAGATCCTCGATGATCTCCTTGCAGGTCTGCTCTTTATTGACCATTGCGGCCACCTGGCCAGCCAGGAACGAGCCATGCTGTGCGTCGCCCTCTCGCGCCGCTTTGCGCACCGCACCCACGCCGTACTTTTCAAATTCCTCGTCGGTTACATTGGGGTCATATTCCATATGGGCCAACTCGCGGGAGAAGGGCGTCTTCAACGCGCGCACCGGATGCCCCAGTCGGCGGCCCGTGCTGATGGTGTCAATGTCCTTTGCCTTGAGGATTTTTTCCTTGTAGACCGGGCTGATGGTGCACTCCTTTGCCACCAGGAAGCGGGTACCCACCTGCACGCCCACCGCGCCCAGCATGAACGCTGCCGCCAGCTGACGTCCATCCGCGATGCCGCCCGCCGCGATCACCGGGATCTTCACCGCGTCGCACACCTGCGGGACAAGCGCCATGGTCGTGAGCTCACCGATGTGTCCGCCGCTTTCGCCACCTTCTGCGACCACCGCAGCTGCGCCGCGCTTCTCAACCAGCTTTGCAACGCCCACAGAAGCCACCACTGGGACGACTTTGATCCCGGCTTCCAACCATGCGGGCATATATTTGCCGGGGTTCCCTGCGCCCGTGGTGAGGACCGGTACCTTTTCCTCTACCACAACGCGTGCAACCTCTTCGACAAAGGGACTCATCAGCATCACGTTGACGCCAAAGGGCTTGTCTGTCATCTCACGGCACTTGCGGATCTCCGCGCGGAGCTGTTCGCCGTTGGAATTCATCCCGGCGATAATCCCCAGGCCGCCTGCGTTCGAAACCGCAGAGGCGAGGGACGCATCCGCAACCCAGGCCATGCCGCCCTGGAAGATCGGATATTCAATGCCAAACAACTCGCAAATCGGTGTCTTTATCATAAAAATTGCTCCTTTCCAGATATCCACTCAATCTTTATACGGTCCAAACCAGTGTACAAGCGCCCGTCGTCAGGCCCCCGCCAAAGGTGGAAATCACAAGCACATCGCCCGGATGGAACGCTCCCGCGCGGTGCATCTCATCCATCAGAATTGCAACACCCGCAGAAGAGGTATTTCCATAGCGGCTGATGTTCACATGGAATTTCTCCGGTGGGATACCCAGCCGTTTCTTTGCGGTTTCAATGATCCGCAGGTTGGCCTGGTGGGGAAGCACAAAATCCACGTCGTCCTCTGTCAGGCCCGCCTCTTTAATCACGGTGCGTATATCGTTACACATGGCGTTGACTGCAAATTTATAGACCTCCTGCCCATCCATAAAGAGGTAGGATTCACAATCCTTGGTTTCGCCAAAAGGCGAATTTCCCTGCACGTTCGGAATCCTAAGCACGTCCATATTGCCGGACGTCGTAATGCGGATGGAGCGCAAGCCGTCCCCCTCGCCCAACACAGCCGCGCCAGCCCCATCGCCAAACAGCACGCAGGTCCGGCGGTCCTTCCAATCGAGCAGCTTGGACATCTCCTCCGCGGCAATCAGCAGGACCTTCTTGACGCGCTTACGGGCAAAATAGCCGGCTGCAACGTCCAACATATAAACAAAGCCGGAACACGCGGCATTGATGTCGAACGCCGGGCAAGTCGCCCCCAGCCTGTTCTGGACAACGCAGGCCAGAGCAGGCGTTATGTAGTCGCCCCGAATCGTTGAGCAGATAATCAGATCCAGCTCTTCGGGTTCGACGCCTGCATCTCGCAGCGCCGCACGCCCTGCCTCGACCGCCAGATCGGATATGGTTTCGGTTGTGCAGACATACCGGCTTTTGATTCCTGTCCGGGTGGAAATCCATTCATCCGAGGTATCCAGGAAAGCCGAAAGGTCATCGTTTGTCTGCGAGCAGGCAGGATGGGCACTTCCCGTCCCCAGGATCTGAAAACTCATATTCACACCATTCTTTCTCACTTTGATTGTCGTCCGCCGAGCGGAATAAGCCCTCAATCCATAGGATTCATTTCCCTCATGGGGCTACCTGGGCCAGCCATTTTGAATGGCATAAGATACAAAACGGCTCATTTTAAAATACTTCAATTTTTTTAATTATATTGCAAATCCATTTTTTGTCAAGCGAAAAATATTTTTCGTATTTTACATTATAAGGGCTCAAAACAATCAAATACCGCTATTTTCCTCTATATAGAATGAAAAAAGCGATGAAAGATCTCTTTTTTTCAACAGGTTCGCTAGAATGCATGTGAAAGGATTTCCTATAAACACATTATAAATGTACATTCCACAACAGCCAATGGCTGTCAGAAGCACAACTTTTCTTTTACGTATTTTCTCACATTTTCCCTTTCTAATCAAGTCGTAACTTGTAAAATAGTCCGGCCACGGAGGCACAACCTCCTGCCCAGGAAACGCCTCCTTTGTCCGAGGCACAAAAGTGTTTCTAAGTAAAGAAGCACCCTGCCGCAAACACTTCTTATGAATGCGGCAGGGCGCCCTGCGTCTTATCTAGTTCAAGATGTGCGAACCATCCTTTATGCGATGGTTACGGAGCAATGCTGCTGCGCGTTCTGGCCCGGCAGGGTGGTGTAAACGCCCGTGCTCTGGCCCGGCGTGCCAACTGCATAGACTCTGTAGTAGTAGTCGTTGCCGATCTGCGCCACAAACTGCGTCTTCAGCACGCTGCCATTGCCCACGGTGAAGCTCGGGGCAACACCGTTTCCATTGACAACCGTCATCTTGAAGCAATATGCGCTGCCTCTCTTCAAGGAGAAGCTGACCGTTGTATCGCTGTATACGCTCGCCTGTGCAAGCACATTCTGCGCTGCGGTGACCGCCTGGTTGACGACCGCTGTGCCAGCAGAGCCGTACACATTGCTGTTCTTCTTCGAGCTGGAAGATCCGGAAGTCTTGTGGCTGTTGCCAGCATCCGGCTTCGTGGGCTCCTCAACCTCTGTCGTCGCGTTGATACGCGCCTGCAGGGTATTGTATGCACTGACAATCTCTTCCGAGGACGCGTCCGCTTTTGCAACAACTGCCTTCGCGGTCTGGATAGCAGCCTTCAACGCTGCATAGTCCACCGCTGTGTAGTCGTTTGCATCCGCCTGCTCGCCTTGGGCAATCAAAGCCTCCAATGCGTCCTTATCCGGCGTCTTGCGCAGGTTTGCCATTGCAACCGTCAGGTCGTCTGCACATGCATTGACTTCCTTCTGCGTAGCGTTGGCGTTTTCCATCATTGCCTTGGCTGCATCCAGGGCGTCTATAAAGGCGTTCTTGACCTCTTCGCTGCTCTCATAGCTGTCCAGGTCGGCCAGGATCTCTTCCGCCTTCGCAATCAGCGTCTCCAGAGAGCTGGTATCCGCGCGGAAGGTCAAGCCTGCGATTGCATCCTGCAGGGCCTGCTTTGCCGGCTCCACTTCGGTCTCCAGAGCGTCTTCGTCGTCTACGAGCGCTTCTGCGTCCGTAACAGCCTTCTCATAGGCCTCCCAGCTATTCGGCGTGAAGTCCTCTTCGTTGAGATCCGGCAGGAGATCCAACAAGGCCGCCAAGCCTTCTCTGTCTCCAGCGGTGAAGGACAGGTAGAACATTGCGTCCAACATGTTCTTCCAAGCTTCGTCGATTTCGTCCTGCAAGGCCGTCTTGTCCGCCTCAACAGCAACCGCCGCTGCATATGCTGCGTCAAAGTTCCTCTTTGCGCTCGGGATCATCGTCGCATACTCTTCGCCGGCCATAGCCGTTTCCGCATTTGCGATTGCCTCGCGCAATGCAAGCTTGCTGATCACTGTGCTCACGAGCTGCACCGTGGTTTCGGTATTCGGCATCGTCAACACATAATCAAACTCCTTGGTGGAATCCAGTGCTTCGATATCAACTGGCGTCTCTTCGCCATTGACCAGCACGGAGGCCGCTGCAAACTCTCTGCCATCCAGTCTCGTCGCAAAGGTCAGCGTCACTTCGTCGCCCGCCATGACCTCTGCGGTGTAGCTGCCCAGCAAGTCTGCAAACGGCGGCTTTTCACCGTTGACCAAAAGCGTCACATTGGAATCGTATTCGACGCGCAGGGTATGCTCAGAGGGTTCTTCTACCGTCAGGCCGTCAATTGCCGCCTGCAAGGTATCCAACGCGTTCAGCAGCTCTGCGTCCGTTGCGGATTCGTTATCCAGCGCTGCGCCTGCGGCCGCATACGCAGATTCGAACGCTTCCCAAGCCGTGTCAAGATACTCGCCTTGGCCTGCATCGTGAATCTTTGTGGCCTCCAGATACAGTTCTTGCAATTTTTCATACGGGGTCTTCTCCGGAACCGGAACGACCGTCGCATACGTCTTTGCAGAGAGGTTCTCGTTGCCATTGATATTGGTCGCCATCACGCGGATTCTCGTCCCAACCGGAACGTTTTCGCCCACGGAAACCGTCGCCTTGCCAGCATCCTCCGGATTCGGCGTAATGCTCGCGCCTTCGATCTCGCGTCCGAAGGAATCGACGATGGACCAATCTGCGGATGTTACTTCATACGTATCATCCCACACCAATCCTTCGATGGCTGCCTTCAACATATTATAGGCGCTGTCGATAATCGCTTCTGCCGCGCCCGGTGTTGCCACTACAACGTTCGCCACGTTGATGGCTGCATTCAGAATTGCTACGCTGCTCTCTGTGTAGATGCTGGTATCAATCCCATTTGCCTGCTTGAGCAGAGCCTGCAGGTCTTCCATGGTTGCGGCTGCACGTGCAGAACCCGCTTTTGCGGTCGCCGTCGGGGCGGCCTTCACAATGGTGTATTCCTGGTCGGTGCCCAGGACGATTTCTGCATTCTTCGGAGAAAGCGTCACTCCGTCCTCGTCCACAACCGGTACGTCGTTGTAGCCGAGCGTTGCAAAGTCGAGCCACAGGATAACGTTTTCATCGTCCGGAGTGATAGCCGGTGCTTCTGCTTCTGCCTTGTCATAAGCGTCCTGGCCGTTCAGCTCGTCGGCACTGAGCGCCTTATTGTAGACGCGCACCTTGGCGAACTGATTGCTGTTGCTTCTGCCCGTCTCAGAGTCATAACCGATATAGAAGTCCGTGTCATTGGAAGCCACGCCGCCCGTAGAGCTATCCGCCGCCTGCGCGACGATCTCGCCGTTCAGGTAGAGGTACAGGTTGCTGCCGTCATAAATGCCGGCGATGTGGTTCCACTTGTTGATCACTTCGTCGCGGTTATATTCGTACTCATAGGTGTACCATTTGCCATCGTTCGCCTTGATGAAGAAATCAATGGTCGACGTACGGATACGGAAGCCCATGCAGCTATCGCCCTTGCCGAGGAACATGTCGTAATCCCTCTGGTTGCTGGACGGCTTCACCCAAACTTCCACAGTGAACGGGTTCTTTCCTGCGAATACCTCTTTAAAGAGATCCCCGCCGTCGGTCCCCTTGTCGTTCGGAACCGGCATATAACCCGTCATCGCGGCGCCAAAGGTGTCGTCCTGAATCAAGGTTGCCGTTCCCGGGATCACCGGGTCCATCGCGTTGTTGCTCTGGTCCTTCACATACGGGGCCTTGCCGCGAAGCGCAAGAACTTCTTCCAATGCGCTCTCAAGGTCGCTGTAATTGGAAACAAGCGCCTTCTGGGCATCGGTCAGTCCCTCGTAGAGATCCATAACCGCTTCGACCTCGTCGAGCTGGTCATAGGAATACACGAAGATCGAATCGATCGCCTCTTCCACCGCCTGCGCCTGCTGCTGGTCAAATGCATCCTGGTCAAAGCTCTCGAGGGTTCTCCAGGGCTTGCTCAGCTCCATCGGGTCGCCGGAAGCGGTCTCATACGGGATAATGGTGTACTCATAGGTGTATGCCTGATTGTTCGGTACCTTGTACTGATCCAGGTTGTCCGGTCCGCAGCTTGCATTACCGATGCCGCGGGAGATCAGGTCCACATGGAAATACGTCTCCTCGTTCGGGGCCGTCAGCTCGTACGGATGGTCAGCTGCATCCAGCTCGTCCATCGTAAAGTGCAATGCGCTGGCCTCCAGATCCTGCTTGCCGGCCACGAGGACGCCGTAAGGCTTGTCGTCGCCCGTGAGGGCCATCCACTTCACGCCGTTGTGGTTGCCAGAGGTCTGGTTTTCGATAAATGGGAAGAAAGAATCCGTTACGGTTGTGTCATAAACGCCAACCGTCGCATAGGAGCAGCGGTCACTATAGCCTTCGGATGGGCCATTGCCGTACCAGGTGATGTTCTCATAGCCTGCCGGCAAGGTCATCGTGGAGCCGACCTTCATGATCTGTCCCATGCTTGTGTCGGTGGCATCCAATGTAAAGTTGACCGTAACTGCGCCGGAACCATCGATGGTGTACACGACCGTCTCTTTGGCGCCCTTGGCGTTGTTCAGAGTCAGTTCGGTGGTGATAACCGTTCTGCCGTCCTCCGCCGTGGAGACCGTCAAGCCGTCTTCATTGAGCGTAATGTTTCTGCTGGCACCCTTCCAGTTGGAGTCCATATTTTTATCATTGGCATTCGCCGTTCTCCAGAAATCCGGGGCCGGGCCTTCTTCGATAATCTCTTCGCCCTGGAAGACATAATTGGACATCGCGCCCGTGGTCTTATTCAGCTTAAAGCTGAAGCCGTCGCCTTCGACGAGGACATAGTCCGCATCGCTTTCCGTATCCACGGTCACAGCTTTGTCGGAGATCACCGGTGCAACCGCCGGGACAGAAGCCGGGATTGCGAGCTGCTCGTGCGCGACTTCATGGCCTGCATCTGCCCAGAGCGTGTCCTCCTTGAGCAGGAAGTCGATGTTGAGGTAATACTCCGCACCCGCGGGGCGCTCGTTCTCTGCAGGCATGGTGTACGGGATGGTGACCGCCTTGGTCTCCTTCGGCGCTACATTCGCCTCTTCATCCGTGAGGGTTCCTTCGTCAATGACTTCGCCGTCCTGCAGAAGTTTCCACTGGACTTCATAGGCGTTGACATTGGTAAAGTTGTTCTCATTATAGATGTTGACCTTGCGGTTCATGAGCTCGTTTTCCGTAGCATTGACCCAAATGGACTGGTACTGATACTTCACTTCATAGATTTCCGGCTGCGGGGTGCGGTCCGGAGATACCAGGCCATTTCCGCAGAAGTTGCCGCTGTTGTTGCTATCGCCCCAATCGCCGCCGTAACCAAAGAACTTGCCGTCCATCTCTTCATCGTAGAGATTCTGCTGCGCATAGTCCTCTGCATAGTAATCCCAATACTGGCTCTCCAGCTCGGTAATCGGCTCAGAGTAATCCAACCACAGCACGACGCTATCGTCGCTTGCGGGGATCGCGGGTGTCTGGCTGTTCTGTGCCTGGAGTTCCTCCGCCGTCAGCGCCTTGTTATAAATGCGCGCAATGGAGATTTCTCCGTCCACTGTACGGTCGTGCTCCAGATCGATACCGACGCCGAGGTCATACGAATTGGTGCGAATGTCAAAACGGCCGTTAGTGGTCGCCATCAGATTTCCATCATAGTAGACCCTCAAAGCGCTTCCATCGTAGGTGCCTGCGATCTGATGCCAGTTGCCCACCCAATCGCTCGGGAGATCAAAGGAAGCAGAGCTCCAGCCGCCATTATAGACGAAGAATTCCACACCCGGAGCGCCGCTGCTGCGGGTCTTCAAAGCAACCTGCGTATCGCCCTTTGCAAGGAATACACTGTTCATCGCAGTAGAGTCCGGCTTCACCATGACTTCAAAGGTGAAGTTTGCATCCTCTCCGGAGAGGACCTCGTTATAAACGTCATTTGCTTCGCCGGAAATGACTGCATAACCGCTGTAGGACTTGCCGGTGAGGGAAGCATCGTCCGCGTCGTTTGCGCTGGCCGGTCCAGTCAACGTTGCAGCCGCCGCGTTGTTGCTCAATTCCGTGATGCTGCTCTGGCTCGGCAGGGAATCAAGATTGATGTAACGGGACTGATCGACCCAGTCCCAAATGAATCCGCCAAGCATGTTATCAGAGCTGCGGACTGCATCCCAATATTCTTTGATATTGCCGACTGCGTTGCCCATTGCGTGGTCATATTCGCACATGACATAGGGCATCTTGCCTTCGCCCGCATAACCCTGTACGGTGCCGACCGAGGGATACATGTTGCTGCCCATATCGGTGCCGCAGTCCTGGTTCAAACCTTCCGCATGAACCGGGCGGGTCAAATCGCGGTCCTTGAAGAACCACACTGCGCGCGGGAAGATATCGTCGCCGCCGTGGCGGTCATAGCTCATCTCGTTGCCGATGGACCATGCCACAATCGCTGTCTGATTCTTCAGCGTCTGATAGGACGTGTTTTGGCGGTCAAACAAGATCGTATCCAAATAGTTATTAATGTTGTCGTTCTGGCCCATGATCGCGTGACATTCCGCATTTGTCTCGCCCATCATATACAGGCCATACTTGTCGCAGAGGTAATAGAGGTATTCGTCGTTCGAATAGTGAGAGGTACGGATCGCGTTGATATTCCATTCCTTCATCAGCTTGACGTCTTCCTCGTAGACTTCCTTCGGCACATATTTGCCGCCGAACGGATCGGTGTCGTGGCGGTTGGTGCCGCGGAACAACAACGGCTGGCCGTTGATGGTGATCGGCTCATACTCCGTTGTAATCCGGTTGTAGTTTTCGTCTACTTCCGTGCGGGTGAACTCGATCTCACGGAAGCCGAGCTGCTGCGAAATGCTCTCAAACAGCTTGCCGGAAGTCTTGTCATAAAGGTTCAGAACCAATGTGTAGAGGTTCGGGTACTCTGCGCTCCAAAGCTCCGGGTTCCTAACCAGCTTGCTGGCGTCCGCCGTTGCGGATTCGCCCGCGGCGATCGCGCCGAGGTCAATGCGCATGGGGTCGTTTGCAAAGACGTCGTTGCCCTCTGCATCAAACAATTGAACGTCGATGGCAAAGTTCGAGACATCCTGCGTCGCATAGTTGGTGACCACCGGGCTCAGCTGGAGGTCTGCGTTCGTATAGGTCTCGTCCAGGTCGGTAATCACGCGATAGTCCGAGATATGCACCAGCGGGGTGGAGTAGAGGTAGACGTCGCGGAAGATACCGCCGTCATAGATCATGTCCTGGTCTTCCATCCACGTGCCGTCGCAGAATTTATGTACTTCAACAGCGAGGGTGTTGACTTCGCCCTGCGGGTTCAGGTAATCGGTGATATCAAACTCGTGCGGACGGTAGCTGTCCTCACTATAGCCCACCTCATGTCCGTTGACATAGACATAATAAGCGGATTCCACGCCCTGGAAGGAAATCAGCACACGGCCGTTTTCCTGAAGCATGGAAGGATTTACGGTGAATTCCTTGCGGTAGAAACCCACCGGGTTATAATTGGTCGGCGCCTGCGGCACACTGGCATTATCCCCTTCTTGCCAGGGCATCTGGGTATTCGTATAGATGGAATAGTCCCAATCGCCGCAGTCCTCATAGCGGGTCCAGCTGCGCGGAACGTCCACGTCATACCAACCATCCTCGGCTTTTACCTCGTAGTCGGGGTTCATAAAGCCCTCGTCCAGATACTTCTGGGCCTTTTCCGGATTGGACACGACCACGAGCTCCCAATCTTTCTCGCCGGAACCGGAAAGCATTTGGACGTATGCGGACTGATCCTTCGCATAATCCACTGCGCCGATCACGGCCTTGTCCACGGATTCATAAGGAACCGTGGATGTCGCTGCGGGTTCGCGGTTGATCCCCACAACGTCCCAGGCGTTTTCCTGCTGGCCGTCTAGGCCAGTATAGGTGGTGCCTGTCCACTCTTTGTGGGTAAACTTCGGGTCTTCGGGTTTCATTTCGGAAGCGGCCCGCGTAAGCTGCGGCCACTGTGCGTCGCTGTCCCACGGATCTCCCGCGTCATTCCCAGCAGCAAAAGCAGGCTGAATGCCTACGCTGACGGTCATGAGCGCTGCGAGAAGCAGGGAAACCAGCTTCTTCGATTTCATGCACATCTCTCCCCTATCTAAAAATATTCAACAAGGAACTACCAAACATGTTTTTTCGCTATAAGCAATTCCCTCTACAGCATTGCCATAGTTCTACCCCACGCTTGGTACCCCTCATTTCCTAAACCCATATATTCCCTCCTAAAAAGGGATAAACAATAATATTATTCAAAATCGATCTATTTTTTTATACATTATATCACAAATGTTTTGGAAAGAATAGTATTTTTTTCTGGCATTCTAGTAATTTGTTTGCATTTTTCCTAAAATTATTTCTTTGATTAAAGTAAAACCATTCATTGGAACGTTGCCTATGAAGCCATAGGCAATTAAAAATTTGATAAAAGCAGCTATTTGTACAATCCAATTCAGAAAATAAGACCAAATTTTTCAAAATATGTATTTTATTTTAAATTCTGCTTCTTCCAGTTTCTGTGGATTTTTACAGACCAGCTTTGGCAGTAAAAAAGCCGCGTACAATACGCGGCCAAAGCAAACCTATTTTCTCAATTTTTGCAAGGTGGGATCCCCTTTTACGTAAGAGGCACCACTTCACAGACCGATAAAACGCCGTCACGCACACGGAACCGCACATCAAAGCCCGCAAATGAAAGGCCATATTGCCGCTCCGGGTCGTGTTGGTACGATGGGCGCGGGTCCTGTGCTAAGACACCCATCAGGGCCTCCCGGCGGTTTTCCGGAATGCATCGTAACAGCTCCTCTGGGAAATCCACCTCCAACGCATATCCCTGGAACTGGTCCGCAAATCCCCCCACTGCCTCCGGGTGGCTATCCACCCCCGGCAAATAAGGCTTGATATCCAGAATCGGGGTCCCATCCATTAAGTCCGCGCCGGAGACATGCAGCACCGGCCCCAACGTAGGACTGAACTCCACTCGATCCAATTTCACGCTGGAAAGACCGATCGCGTTAGGCCGGAACGGGGAACGTGTGGCGAACACGCCCATGCGGGTATTCCCGCCCATGCGCGGCGGCCGCACCATGGGCGACCAGCCCTCCCGCACGGCCTCGGAAAATTGCCAGATCAGCCATATGTGGGAAAAGCCTTCCAATCCGCGCACAGCGTCCGGATTGCGGTACTCGGGCGCAAACACAACGGTCCCCTTTAAGGCTTTTACCAGGCCGCTCTGCCTGGGGATCCCAAATTTGGTAGAAAAATCGCAGTGCATCTGTGCAATAACTTTTATCGCAATCAATTCATTCATGACGGTTTCCTTTCCAATGCTACGATGTATTCCGCATCTGGATAATTCATAACTCCCATAAGCTTTATTAAATGTTTCCAGTTTAATCATACAACGGATATTGACCGTCAGCAAGCCCCTCTGAAATAGCAATACTTGATCGATTGCTCTTACCTATTTCCGCATAAAATCCGTTTTGGCTTTATTATAAAAGGTAATTGACACTATTTGAAGAAAATGTTACTATTTGCAGTAGCAAGGTATGATAAATTACATAATATTTTTAAAATATTATCATTGTTTTTATGAATAAACTATTTAACTTCTGTTCGAAGAATTGATATATATAAAATAAGGAAAGGAGGCTCTATAACCCTACACAAAAAGGACTTTATGAAAAAGAGGAGGAAAGGTATTCAGATGAAAGGAAAAAAAATTGTATCTACGCTCCTGGCGATCGCTATGTTGGCGTCCTATGCCCCATCCATCCAAGCCTTTGGCGCTGCAAGTAATGAACCGGAACAGATCCAGCCCATTAACGCGTTTGCAAACAGCGAGCAGGATGACAATGGCGTCCATCGGCTGGCCATCTATGCGATTGATGGCGATGAAGAAACACGTTGGGCAAATGAATGGCGCGGCATGACCTCGGAGCAGATGAACCACGCGTGGTTGACCGTCGACTTGGGGGCTGTCTATGACCTGAGCAAGATTGAAATCCTCTGGGAAGGGGAATCGGAATTCAGCAGCACCGGCGCCTGGGCCAAGAAATATGAGATCCAGGTATCGGACGACAATGAGCACTTTAAAACCATCTGCCGCAACAACAACGGCCGCTATGACCCGGTTCCCGAAAACGGTACTAGGGATGCGGAATCGTTCCGCGTCAGCGGGCAGGGCCGGTATATCCGCATGCAGTCGCTGGAAGAAGGGAAAGTCTCCTCCGGCAGCTCCATCCGGGAGTTCCGCGTCTGGGGCACTCCAACCGGGACCGATGCAGCGGGGGACTATGCGAATATCCTCAATACCGTGGACAATAAGTTCTCCGATATGGGCGCATGGTTTGGATTCCGCCTGCCCTCCGGGGACGACACAGGAAAACTCGGCGGTTTTGCTGGGCCGACCGTCATTTTGGACAGCGGGTTCAATACCTTAGCGGACAGCATCGGCAAATGGCAGGTCACCAACCAGGACGGCACTACATACGATCTCTCTAAGAGCGTGCTGACTGCGACCGCCTATCCGGGCAAGTTGGTGCAGTCCTATGAACTGGACGACTTCATTTTGCATCTAAACCTGATTTTTGCCAGCGACCGCACCGCTTTGATCGAGACAACCGTGGAAAACAAAACCGATCAAGCGCTTGAATTGCAGCTCAAACAGGTGGGAAGCCTGCGAATGGGGACCCTACAAGCCATAGAAGACGGCGTTTCCATTGCTGTCCGGGAGCCAACCCATTATGACATCCGGTTTGGCCGGCCGGTGGAGATCACGGCAGACGGTACCTCCTATGAGGCAGCGTTGGACCTGACGGTTCCCGCACAGGGCAGCGAGTCCATCTACCAAACGCAGAGCTACACCTTTGATGCGGAGGAAGCGGAGGCCGAAGAAAGCAAAGTTGCCGATATGCTGCAAAACAGTGCATCCTATTTTGAAGAAAACCAGGCAAGATGGGATGGGTACCTCGAGAAAATCAAGACAGCCGATGTGGAGCAAAGGTACAAGAATGCGGCGACAAAAGCGGTCATTACCCTGATAGGCAACTGGCGCAGCGCGGCCGGGCAGATGCCCTACGGTGCGATCCAGCCGTTTGGCGACACAAGCGTCGGCTTCTGGGCGTGGGACTCCTGGAAACATGCTGTCGCAACCTCCCGGTTCAATCCGGACCTCGCTAAAGAGGAATTGCGTGCGCAGTTCGCCTTCCAGATTCAAGAGGACGACGCCAACCGTCCGTGGGATGCCGGCGTGATCTGCGATTTGTTCCGCGACACCGGGATTGGGAACGACCGCGACACAAAGCCTCCTTTGGCTGCCTGGGCTGTTTATAACTATTATCAGCAGACCGGAGACGAGGACTTCATCGCAGAAATGTATCCAAAGCTGGTGGCCTATCACGAATGGTGGTACAAAAATCGTGACATCGATCAAAACGGCATTGCGGAATACGGCGCCATGGCGCACCGCGACCACTACCAGTATGACAGCTCCGGGAACATCCAGTACGATGAGAACGGAGAAGCATTGTTTAACACCGGTATGGTTTTACAGGCAGCAGCTTGGGAAAGCGGCATGGACAACGCCACCCGGTTTGACATAGAGGGATATGGACCAGACGACATTGGCATTCAAATCTATCGCGTCAAAAACGAGGACGGGCAGACCGTCGGCTATACCCTCAACCAGGAATCCGTCGACCTGAACGCTTATTTGTATGCCGAGAAGTGTTATCTCAAAGCGATGGCGGAGATGCTCGGCAAAACGGAAGAAGCTGCACAATACGAAGCGGAAGCCGAGCAGGTGCGTAACTACGTCAACGAGAATATGTTCGATGTAGAAACCGGTTTCTATTACGATCTGCAAACCAACGAAGACGGATCGGTGAAAAAATTGCTGGTCAACCGCGGCAAAGGAACCGAGGGCTGGATCCCGCTCTGGGCAAATATGGCTATGCCGGCGCAGGCGGAGGCTGTCATCGACAACATGCTCGACGAAAACCAGTTCTATACCCCAATGCCCTTCCCCACCGCAGCAAGGGATAATCCAAAATACAGCCCGACCGCCTATTGGAGAGGCCCGGTCTGGATGGATCAGGCGATGTTTGCGGTGGAAGCCATGCACAACTATGGCCGGGATGAAGAGGCCGTAGAGTCCGCCTACCGCCTGTTTGACAATGCAAAGGGCTTGTTGGGCGACGAACCGATCAATGAAAACTACAACCCGGAAACAGGCGACCGGCTCAATGCCACGAACTTCGGTTGGTCATCGGCCGCATTCTATAATCTGTTCCGGAACACCCTCTCCGGCGCGAATGAGACAACCTCACAGACCATTTTGAGCCAACCGGAAAACTCGGACGAAATTGTGCAGGAACTGGATAAAGCGGCGGCTGAAAGGCTTTCCAAATCCATCGACGAGATTATCGTCACCCGTCCGGATCAGACAGAACAGTTGCTCGCCCTTCAGGAAAAATATGAAAGCCTACCCGAAGAGGCACAGGACCTGATTGATCCGGAAAAGATTCAAACCCTGACGGAAATGATTGGCCTTGCGCAGCGCATCCAAGAAGAAAAGGCCCAAGTATGGATTAAAGATAAGAGTCAAAACGGCTATGACATCGATATCACGGAACTGACCAATAAAAAGGATATTAAGATTATTAAGGATGAAGAAAAGGAATACGCCTTGAAGGGATGGTTCCCTGTCGATGTAAAGGACGCTGATGCAAAGTTCAATGAGCTTCTCAGCGGAACGGAGAACAGCTTTACCATCGAGACAACCCTCAAGATCGGAGAGAGCAGCAGCTTTGGTTATCTTGCAGGAAATGGCGACCGCTCGGTCGGCTTCCGGACAGAGGCCGTTGGCGGAGGATACCGGTTGTATTTCTACATCTGTCACAACGGTGGCTGGCAAGGAGTGAGCAGTGATGTAATCTCCACCGAAGCGATCAAAAACTGGCTGCGTGTTGCCGCCGTATTTGATGCGGACACAGATCAATTGCGCTTGTATGTAGAGGATCAGTCCTATACAACGGACGGCGTTACAGGAATCGACCGAAGCGAGCACGGCTTCTCTGTTGGACTTGGTGAATTCGATAATGCCGAGGTGGACGACCATCGCAACACGCACACCTTCTATAATTTCCGCATATACGACAAGGCCTTGACTTTTGAAGAATTCCAATCCCAGAGCATCACCTCCGAAGATGAGCATGTACAGTTGTGGTACGATTTCAGCGAACTCGATTACGACGATCCAGAAGATCCAGAACCCACCGAAGACACGATTGTAATCCGCTACAACGGACGCAATGCGTCGCTAGCGGTCAATGGCGAGGAGCAGACAATTGCCGATTTGCTGGGCGTGTATACGGTTCCGGCAACGGAAGAAGCGCTCACCCTCGAATTTACGCCGATGCAGGGCCGCGAATTCGCCGGCGTGCAGGTCAACGGAGTGGATGTGGAAGAATCCGCGTTTGAAGCGGATTCCTTTGTGGTAGAAATCCCGGCAGAGGACGCAGTCAAGGGCTTAGAGAACACCTATACCTTTACAGTGGTAGACAAGCAGAACCTGCGCGCTGCCATTGAGATTGCAGAGGGCCGTGCAGATGAAGCAGCGGAAGCCGTTCCGTCCGTACAGGAGAAGTACGAAGCGGCTTTGCAGGCGGCGAAGGACGTCGAAGCCAAGAAGACCGCAACGCAGGACGAGATCAACACCGCATGGAGCGACTTGATCGACG
>OGGQ01000043.1_pt1 | contig 146704 bp, 135 predicted proteins | sample 1571191 | NCBI WGS metagenome assembly OGGQ01 (sample SAMEA2582061, study PRJEB24529) | metagenome | biome: Human gut stool | place: China | collected 2011
CACATACATGCAAGAGGACACGAGGTAGAGCGCAGTAACTCCCATTTTTTTATGTTCAGAAACAGAAAAGAAACAAAACGAGGGAGAAAGGCGCAGCAAGAGAGAGTCATGCACATACATGCAAGAGGACACGAGGTAGAGCGCAGTAACTCCCATTTTTTTATGTCCAGAAATAGACAAAAAGCAAAACAAGGAATAATACAGAACAACATAAGAAGATATGATTCATATCTTCTTTTTTGTGCCAAAAAGGTGCACAGAGAACGGAAAGGTGCATAGGGTTGGAAGGTCAGCTTGAGATTTTCGTCATTGTGAAAAAATTACAGAAGAAACAGCATAGATTTTTTGGAGGAGAAGAAAATTGGTCGGACTTTCTACCTATATTATGTATAAAAAGATTGCCTGACATAGAAAAACTGTATGGGTACAATTTTAAACAGTCATTGGGCATCAATGGAAGCAGAACAGAAAATATGATATGCTGTTTTACAAAGAAAGCTGTGAAACGGGGGTATGACAATGAAGACAAAGGAAATATGCTTAAAAGGGCTGATGATCGCATTGGTCACTGTCTCTACGATGGTGCTGCAGATTCCCGTATCTGCCACCAACGGATATATCCATCTGGGGGACAGCATGATTTTGCTCATCAGTGTATTTTTCGGCTGGCGTTACGGTATGGTTGCCGGCGGCGTTGGGGCTGCTTTGGCGGATTTGCTCAGCGGCTATGCCCATTGGGCACCTTTTACATTGATCATCAAAGGTCTTATGGGCTTTCTGGTAGGGAAGATCGCACACTATACCCCTCAGGAAAAACACTTTTTTGGACTGCGGAATCTGGCAGGTTCCGTTGTGGGCATTGTGTGGATGATTATCGGATATTATTTCGGCGGTGCAGTCCTGCAAAAAAGCTTCACGGTGGCACTGACATCCATTCCTGAAAATATGGTGCAGGGCGGTGCCGGATTTGTGATCTTTTTGGTGGTAGGATATGCTTTTTATAAAGCGAAGATTTATAAATATGTATCCGCAAAATAAAGCAGTATTTCACAGGACAGGGAACCTCCCTGTCCTGTTTTTATGAAAAAAAGCTGAATTTATGAAAATACTGGATTTCCATTGACCCTTTTTCTCATTGCGTGGTATAGTATAAAAGTTATGGGACTATACTGAAAGAGGGGACAGGAAGGAAGAGGAGGAATTCATTTGGAATTTGTAACCATATTTTTGATTGCGGTCAGTTTAGCCATGGATGCTTTTGCCGTTTCCATTTCCAATGGCGTTTCTGTCAAAGGTTTTGGCAAAAAGCATGCTGCTGTTCAGGGGCTGTATTTCGGGGGATTTCAGTTTCTGATGCCTGTCATTGGCTGGTTTTTAGGCAGCAGTGTGAAAACATATATTGAATCCGTAGATCACTGGATCGCCTTTGTATTGCTGGCCATCATCGGCGGCAATATGATTCGGGAAAGCTTTGGTGATGAGGAGGAAGAAAGCAGTCAGTCTGTGCTGACGGCTAAAGTCCTTCTGCTTCAGGCCATCGCAACCAGTATCGACGCCTTGGCAGTGGGCATCAGCTTCGCCATTTTGGATGTAAATATCTGGTGGGCTGCCGGCATCATTGGGGTAGTATCCTTTGTGATCTCTTTCTGCGGCGGTATGCTGGGCAAAGGTTTGGGGAACTTTTTGCAGGCGAAAGCGGAATTTGCCGGAGGTGCTGTACTGATCATCATCGGCATCAAGATTTTGGCAGAGCATATTTTTCTTGGGGGCTGATCGAAAAGGAGGAAAGCCTTTGGAGATGATACAACAGTTAGACGCCCAGATCATACTGTGGATACAGGAACATGTGGTGCGTGATGGGCTGAGTGGGCCCATGATATTCATTTCAAAAATGGGCAATGCAGGCTGGTTCTGGATCCTGCTGGGGATTTTGCTGCTCCTGTGTGGCATCAAAAACAGGAAATTTGCCAGATATGGCCTTGCGCTGCTGTTATGTCTGGGGACGACGGCTTTGGTATGCAATGTGATTCTGAAGCCTATGGTAGGCAGGATACGGCCTTATGACCTGCTGGGATTTTCCATTCTGGTACCGCCGCTGGCGGACTTTTCTTTCCCTTCAGGCCATACATCCTCGTCCTTTGCAGCAGCTACCGCTATTTATGCCATGAATCGCAAATGGGGAATTGCGGCTTATGTCTTTGCGGTGCTTATGGGGATTTCTCGCCTGTATCTTGGCGTGCATTTCCCAACGGACGTTCAGACGGGGGCAGTCATTGGTTTTGTCATGGCGAAATTGACTTTGTGGGCCTTAGGCAGAATCAATGCTGGTTTTCAATTTCAAAACAGATGATAAGTTTCAAAATAAGGGGTACGATTTTTTTCAATTAATGTGAAAGAAACAAGTATACATTCACTTGAAGGAAGAAGTAAAGAGGAAGAAGGGAACAAAAAGTGGCAATACCGGTAATTTACCAGCTGCTGACCATGGTCCTTTTGATGGTGGTCGGTGTAATTTTGAACAAGAAGAAGTTTTTGACAGAGAGCAATGCGAAAGGTCTTTCCATTGTACTGACCCGTGTGGCAGTACCTGCAAATATGATCGTATTGATGCAGCGTCCGTTTTCTCATGAGATTCTCATTGGATTTCTGAAGACCTGCGGCGGCACATTTCTGATGTGCTCTTTGGGGGCAGTGCTGTTTTTCATCATCGGGAAAGCCATGAAGATGCAGTTTCCGGAACTGGGGTTGTTCTCCGGCGGCGGTGTTTACAGCAATGTTATCTTCATGGGGCAACCTTTGATTATGGCCATGTACGGCGAGGAAGGGCTGATTTTCTGCGTGGCAGTTATGTTCACCTGCAATGTGTTCCTGTTTACTGTCTGCTCTGTGCTCTTTGCCATTGGCAGTGACAAGCGTAAATCCGCAGGAAAAATGCTGAAGGAAGCGTTTTTGAACCTGATCTGCATTTCGGCAGTTATTGGTGTATTCTGTTTCGTAAACTCCATTTCCCTGCCTCAGCCTATTTATGACACTCTGCAGTTCTCTGCCGATACAACGGTCTGCCTGTCCATGATCTATATCGGTTCCCTGTTGGCAGTGGCAAATATCAAAGAAATTTTCAAAGACAAGAAAGTCTATGTATTCAGTTTTGTGACACTGATTATCGTGCCTTTGTTTACAAAGGCTGTGGCAAGTCTGTTCCTGGATGGCATTGCCCTGAGCGTGCTGGTGGTGCTCATGGGTACGCCTGCGGCAGCAGCCCTGCCTTCTTTTGCGGAAATTTACGGCAATGATGAAAAACGGGCTTCGGAATACGTTTTCGTTTCCACCATTTTCTCTGTTGTCACATTGCCTTTGGTGGCACAGTTTTTGTGCATTTCCTGACAAGCAGTTACGACCTGCGGTTTTTGCCGCAGGTCTATTTTTTTGTAAAGATTGTGAAAAAAAGGACAGTTGTCCGTGAGAAAGAAGACGATTTGTTGAAAAAGAAAAGTGGTTTTGTTCGACAATAGAAAAAATATTTTTCTCGAAATCTGTATTCCTTTGTATAAAGATACCAAAAATCATTGTGAAATTTAGTGCAGGCAGGCGAGGGGAAATGCTTGTTTCTTTCAATGGTTTCGTATATACTATGAAGTGGGACGGAATATGGCTCTCTTATTTTGGGAATATACAGAATACACGCTACCGGTGCCGAAGCAGAAAAACAGGGCTTTTTGCGGCATGGCGCAGGGTGTGTATTTGTTTTTTCTCCAAAAAAAGGCAGCCTGTTGGTTTTTTGTTTCACAAAAAAACAGCAATCATATTCTGATTATTTGTATTATCACCAAATTTATGAAACAGGGGGATTATTATGGAAAATTTGATGTATTTGGCGCCGGTGCTGGGCATCGTTGCGCTGCTCTTTGCCTTTGTCCTTGCTTCCAAGGTTGGCAGAGAAGAAGAAGGTACAGACCGTATGCATGAAATCTCTTCTGCTATCCGTGATGGCGCAAACGCTTTCCTGAAAGCAGAATATAAAATTCTGGTTATCTTCGCGGCTGTACTGTTTGTATTGATCGGTTTCGGTGTAGACTGGAAAACAGCTGTATGCTTCGTCATCGGTGCTGCTTTCTCCACACTGGCTGGTTATTTTGGCATGAATGTTGCAACCAAAGCAAACGTAAGAACTGCAAACGCAGCGAGAGTTGGCGGTATGAACAGAGCCCTGTCCATCGCTTTCAGCGGCGGCGCAGTTATGGGTATGTCCGTAGTTGGTCTGGGTCTGTTGGGTGTTGGCGCCGTATATGCCATCACAAAAGATGCCAACATTCTGTTCGGTTTTGGTCTGGGTGCTTCCTCTATCGCACTGTTTGGCCGTGTTGGCGGCGGTATTTATACAAAAGCTGCTGACGTAGGTGCCGACCTGGTAGGTAAAGTTGAAGCTGGTATCCCTGAAGACGACCCTCGTAACCCTGCCGTTATCGCCGACAACGTAGGTGACAACGTAGGTGACGTTGCTGGTATGGGTGCCGACTTGTTCGAATCCTATGTTGGTTCCATCATCTCTGCTATCACACTGGGTATCGTTTACTACTCTGTAGAAGGCGCTGTATTCCCTCTGGTTCTGGCAGCTGTTGGTATTCTGGCTTCCATCATCGGTACATTCTTTGTAAAAGGCGACGAAAACTCCAATCCGCATAAAGCCCTGAAAGCGGGTTCTTACTCCTCCGCAGTGCTGGTGATCATTGCATCTCTGGCTCTGAGCTGGGTATTCTTCGGCAACATGAACGCTGCCATCGCTATCATCGCTGGTCTGATCGTTGGTCTGATCATCGGTGTCATCACAGAAGTTTATACTTCCGGTGACTACAAATCCGTTAAGAAAATCGCGGATCAGTCCGAAACTGGCCCTGCAACAACCATCATCAGCGGTCTGGCTGTAGGTATGGAATCCACAGCCATCCCCATCGTGCTGATCTGTGTAGGTATCTTCGTAGCTTATGCAGTATGTGGTCTGTACGGCATCGCTCTGGCAGCTGTAGGTATGCTGTCCACAACAGGTATCACTGTAGCCGTTGACGCATACGGCCCCATCGCCGACAACGCCGGCGGTATTGCTGAAATGAGTGGTCTGGATCACTCCGTTCGTAACATCACAGATAAACTGGATGCAGTTGGTAACACAACAGCAGCTATGGGTAAAGGTTTCGCTATCGGTTCCGCTGCCCTGACAGCACTGGCTCTGTTCGTATCTTACGCAGAAGCTGTAAAACTGACAGAAATCTCCATTCTGGAACCCAGAGTTATCATCGGTATGCTCATCGGCGGTATGCTGCCTTTCCTGTTCTCCGCATTCACCATGCAGTCTGTAGGTAAAGCAGCCTTCCAGATGATCGAAGAAGTAAGACGTCAGTTCCGTACCATTCCTGGTGTTATGGAAGGTACTGCAAAACCTGACTACAAAAAATGTGTAGAAATCTCTACAACAGCAGCTCTGAAAGAAATGCTGGTTCCTGGTATCATGGCAGTTGCAGCTCCTCTGATTGTTGGTATCCTGCTGGGTACTTCTGCTCTGGGCGGTCTGCTGGCTGGCTCTCTGATCACAGGTGTTCTGATGGCGATCTTCATGTCCAACGCCGGCGGCGCTTGGGATAATGCGAAGAAGTACATCGAAGAAGGCAACCATGGCGGCAAAGGCAGCGAAGCTCACAAAGCAGCCGTTGTTGGTGACACCGTAGGTGACCCCTTCAAAGATACTTCCGGCCCTTCCATCAACATCCTGATTAAGCTGATGACAGTTGTATCTCTGGTATTCGCACCTCTGTTCATGTCCATCGGCAGCCTGCTGTAATCTTTACGGCAATTGATGCAAACACAAACACGGAATCTTCCATGGCATTCCATGGCACGGATTCCGTGTTTTTTTGTCTTTTATTTTTCCCACTTTTACGGTATGATAATAGGCGAAAGGAAGTGGTATTATGACAGACTTTACGGGTTTTACCCCCGAAACCATAGATTTTCTTTGGGAATTGAGAATGAACAATAATAAAGCGTGGATGGAGGAGAATCGGGAACGGTACCGCACGGTATTGAAGGAACCTTTTGATGCCCTTTCTGCGGCGCTGACGAAAAAATTTCTGGAAAAGAAAAATGTGCCTCAGATGGATTTTTCCATTTCCCGTATCAATCGTGATGTGCGCTTTTCCAAGGATAAAAGCCCCTATAAAGCAAGAAAATGGATGGTACTGAAAGAACCTATGACAAAAGCGGAACAGTGGAAATTCCGTCCGGTGTTTTACTTTGAAGTGATGCCCGAAGGCTATGAATACGGCATGGGATTTTATGAAGGCAGACCTGCCTACATGCAGGCATTTCGGAAAAAAGTGGACGCCGCCCCTGATGCCTTTGAAAGACTGGTGAAAGATACAGCAAAAATGAAGGAATTCGTTCTTTATGGAGATTCCTATAAACGCCCCATGGGAAAAGGGGATTACAGCCCTGCTGTTATGGATTGGTATCAGCGGAAAAGTCTGGGGCTGACTGCCTCCAGAGAAATTGATGATTTGCTGTTCTCTCCGGAACTGGTGGATTTCGTTGTGGAAGGCTGGGAGAAATTGCTGCCGATGTATGGATTCCTAAGGGAGATTCATGTGGAGGAGTAAAATAAAAAAGCTGACATTTCATAAGAATGTCAGCTTAGTTATGAGAAAAGTGATTCTGTGTTATTTTAAGAACGCGGAAAGGTTTGGGAAACAAAGGGTCAACACGTTTGCTCCGCAAACGCCAGCCATAAATGGCTGTCCGCACTTCTTTGCGGTGTGGGAGTTTCCCAACTGGAATCCGCAGGCAGAATTTACTTCTGCTTTATACTTCTGTCTACTCGTCAAAGGCTTGAATGAAATGAGCCTTTGACGAAAGGGTGTCGACAAAAGCAATTTTCCCTTAAGAAAACATTGCTTTTCCATTTAATTGATTTCTTAAGGGAAATTGCAACAGCTATCTTTAGAAGAAAACATACCAAATAAAATCTGAATAAAAATAAGAAAGCTGGAATTCTCCGTATGATCAGAATTTCAGCTTTCTTTGTTTTCTTCTAAAGATGCCCCTAGTTCGACACCCTTTTTTTACGCTTTCCCAAAACTCAGCGCCAATGCCTTAATGGCTTTTTCGCCGATGATGGTTTCCCCATGCTCTGCCAGATAATACTTGGAAAGCAGTGTGGAAATGTGTTTCTGTCCGTATTCATCCAGAATGGTTTCCAGATCGTCGATGGTTTCCTCGGTGGTGTATGTATTGCCCTGCATCACCAGGAAGTATCTGCCTTCGTTTTTGTACAGAGAAGAAGCCCCGTGGAACAGGGGTTCCAGCCGAATGGACAGGTCAATGACGTCATCCAGTTTGCCGAAGGAGTAAACCAGCAGGTCGTCGTCCTCTTTGGCTTCCGCTTCTTCTGTAGCCAGTGGTTTTTTCTTGAATCGGTGCAGATCTTTTACTTGATGGAAAAGTTCTGTGGGATTGCTGTTTTTGTCTTTGCTTTCTACCTTTGTGACGATGATCATGATGCCGTCCAGCCCAACGGGTACGGCTTCCACCATCAAAGGTGTGTTTTCTGTGATGAAATCGCATTCTTCCATGGCTTGTTCCATGATGTCACGGAACAGCTGCTGGGTTTTTTCGCCGGGGCGGATGAGATCTTCCAACTGGATATCCCGTTCTGCCAGATCGGCTTTTGTCAGCGTCAGTTTCAGCTGTGTATCACTTACGCGTTCTATTTTCATATATATCACGTCCTTTGACAATATGTGCTTTCTGCACGCGATTTTGTATCTGGTCTATACTATACAATTCTCTGGAAATATAGTATAGTATAATGAATTGTAGGGGATATGTAAAGAGGAGAATCCTGAGAAAAACAACAAAAAAACCAAAAAAGTGGGATTTTGTCCCCGAAAATCATAAAAATCCGAGAGGAGTGGCATGAATTGAAGAAAAGTAAGTGGATTCCGCTTTTATTGACGCTGATCATCTGGGCGGGAATGTATTATTATTATCTGCCGGCGCTGAATATCCACAGCAACGAAAGCTGGATGTTCTTTGTGGCAATGATTGTTGTAGCACTGGTTATCAATTTCTGGACAATCGCCAAAACATTGTTTTTCCATAAAGAAAGTCAGTGGGAGAGCAATCCGGTGCTGAAAAAATTGCTGTATATCCCTTTGGCACTGGTGGTCATTTATGGGGTAGGGGTGCTTCTGTCTTCCCCCATTCTGCGGGCTTCTGCCTACAGCTCTTTGCTGACAGTGCAGACCGGTGACTTTGCTGAAGATATTCACGAAGTCAACTACAGCCAGATTCCCATTCTGGACAGTGATTCCGCAGCGAAACTGGCAGAACGTGAAATGGGCTCCATGGTGGATATGGTTTCCCAGTACGAAGTCAGTGATTACTACAACCAGATTAATCTGAACAGTAAGCCTGTTCGTGTGACACCACTGGAATATGGGGATCTCATCAAGTGGCTTACAAACAGAGATACAGGCGTTCCTGCCTACATGAATATTGACATGACCACACAGGATGTGGAACTGGTGAAGCTGCCGGAGGGACAGGGCATCAAGTATTCTCCCTTTGAACACTTCGGACGGAATCTGTACCGTTATGTGCGTTTCCGTTATCCCACAGCTATGATCCGCAGCAGCAATTTTGAGGTGGACGACAATGGCGTGCCTTACTGGGTATGCTCCGTGGAAACAAAGACCATCGGCCTTTTTGGCGGTACGGATATTCAGGGGGCAATTCTGGTGAACGCTGCCACAGGGGAACACGCTTATTATGATGTGGAAGATGTGCCTCAGTGGGTGGATAAGGTTTATGACGCGGAACTGCTGGTGGAACAGTATGACTATTACGGCACTTTGCAGAACGGCTTTATCAACAGCAAATTCGGGCAGAAAGGTTGTTTGCAGACCACAGAAGGCTATAACTACGTTGCCCTGAACGACGACGTGTGGGTATATACCGGTGTCACATCCATCGGCGGTGACGAATCCATCGTTGGTTTTGTACTCATGAACAGCCGCACCAAGGAAACCAATTATTATCAGATTTCCGGTGCCAAAGAAATCTCCGCCATGGCTTCTGCCGAAGGGGAAGTGCAGCATCTGGGTTATACGGCAACATTCCCGATTCTGCTGAATATTGCTGATGAACCAACCTACTTCCTTTCTCTGAAAGATGCGGCAGGTCTGGTAAAGAAATACGCCATGGTTAATATCGAGAAATATCACATTGTTGCTATTGGGGATACGGTGGCAGATTGTGAAAAGGTTTACCGTAATCTTATGGCAAACAGCGGTATCAATGTGGCGCCTTCGGGAGGCGGCACAACGGCAGAGGGAACCATTACTTTGCTGAAAGACATTGTTGCCGAAGGCAACACCTATTATTATCTGATGCTGGAAGGCAGAGAGGAGCTCTTTGCCGTGAAAGCCGCTGACCATCTGGAAGTGCTGAAAAAACAAGTGGGCAGCACAGTGAAACTGGAATATGTAACAGAAACAGACGGTACTTGTACCGTGACCAGTCTGCAATAACCAACAGAAAAGCGGGAGGGACTTATAAAACGGGTCGCCTCCTGTTTTTTATGGTGCGGACAAAGGTGTATTCGACAAAAGAAATCCTTACAAATCAATGAAAATCCACCCCTTTTGTTGACACTTGCCCTGGAAGAATGTAAAATAAATAAGATGTAAAACAACTAAGCAGAAAACTCGTATGCAAAAAAAACAGGAAAAAACTGTCTTTGGAGGTATCATATGGAAGAAAAAGATAAACTGGAAAATGGCAGCCAGGGCCGCAGTATGAGCGATGCGGATAAAGAGTATTACGCAGATTTGTATAATGACCTGCCCAAAGAAGTGCAGGATATTTTGATGCAGACACATCCTCTTATGGGCCGTGCCAATGAGGATACAGAAGCGGCAGCATACCGCACCAGACGCCCCCAGCGTGAAGATGTGGAAGAAGTGAAGGAAGCAAGAATGCAGCAGGTAAGCTCCGAGATCAATGAGATCAAACGGGCACCCCAGCAGGAAGGCGACCCTACACGCTATGTGTCCCGCCGCGCAAGAAATATGGAGAGCGAATTTGCTGAAAGCCCCAGAGGCTCCGTGGCAGAAGATGATTATAACGAGGATATCCAGTATGTGAGCGTGATGCCTGCACGGAAAAAATCCAGAATCATGGAAGAAGTGACCATCCAGACATCTGCCCCTCAGAAATCCGGCGTGAAGAAGAAAAAACAGAAAAAAGAACGGGAAGAAATGCCTTTCTCTGATATGGAGCGTTTTGGTGATCGTCCCCGTTATGAAGACATTGACTTTGAAGAACGTGCAAAACAGGAACACCTGGACAGCCTCTATGACGATGATTATGATGATTACAGAGGCGGCAAAGGCGGTAAATTGCCTATGATTCTGGGCATTGTTGGTCTGGTGCTCATTATTTTCCTGATCTTCAAGACAGTGACACTGTCCAGCCAGCTGGAAGAAGCACAGCAGAAAGTGACAGAAACACAGGATCTGAACGAAAAATATGAACAGGTTCAGCTGGAAAAAATGCAGCTGCAGGAAGAACTGGATGCACTGAAAAATCCTGATGGCACTGCATCTGAAGAAACTGGAGACAGCGATGCTGATTCTTCCACCACTACTACTGAAAGTGGATCTTCTACTACAAGCGGCTCTGCTGCAACAGGCAGCACTTCTGGCACTTCCAGCAGTGGAACAAAAGATTATACAGTACAGCAGGGTGATACCCCTTGGACGATGGCACAGAAATTCTATGGCAACGGTGCTGAATATACAAAAATTCTGGAAGCAAACGGCTTGACAGAAAACGCAAATATCCAGCCCGGTGATGTACTGAAAATCCCCGCAGCATAATGGCGTAACCACATAGCTTGCGGCACAAAGGAGTCAGGTAATGATGGAAAAGGAAATACTGGAACAGAAAACCCTGATGGAACTTAGAAAAATGGCAAAGGAAATGGGACTTGGTCCCATTTCCGCCTTAAAAAAAGGCGAGCTTATGGCAAGAATCCAAGAAAAACAGTCACAATCCTCTGCGAAAAATGTCGAGGATGTGGCTGTTTGTGGTTTTTCTGAAGAAACAACGCAGATACCAAAGGAAGAAATGGCGCAGCCGGAAAACAATGAACGCCTTCAGCGAGAAACCCCAGAGCACCAGGAACAGGGGGAAGGCATTCTGGAAGTCATGGCAGATGGCTTTGGCTTTTTGAGAACAGAAAACTTCCTGCCGGGAACAGGGGACATTTATGTTTCTCCCTCCCAGATTCGCCGTTTTCGGCTGAAAACTGGGGATGCCATCAAAGGCATCCTCCGTCCGGCAAGAGAAGGCGAGAAATTCGGCGCTCTGATTTTTGTAAAGACTGTCAATGGTGATCGACCTGACGTGGCGGCAAGACGCCCTAATTTTGAGGAACTGACCCCCATTTATCCAGAGGAAAAACTTCGTCTGGAAACAGGTGCGGAGGATTTGACAGGACGCATCATCGACCTCATTGCCCCCATTGGCAAAGGCCAGAGGGGGATGATTGTTGCGCCGCCAAAAGTGGGGAAAACCATGCTTTTGACACAGGTGGCAAACGCTATCACCCAGAACCATAAGGAAGTCCACCTCATTGTGCTCCTCATTGACGAACGTCCAGAGGAAGTGACGGACATCCAGCGTTCCATTGAAGGGGAAAATGTGGAAATCGTCTATTCCACCTTCGACCAGCAGCCGGAACACCATAAACGGGTGACGGAAATGGTGCTGGAGCGGGCAAAACGCATGGTGGAGCAGGGGAAAGACCTTGTGATTCTCTTGGATAGCCTCACAAGACTGGCAAGAGCCTATAACCTCACCATTCCACCCAGCGGCAGAACACTGTCTGGCGGTCTTGACCCAGCAGCGCTGTATATGCCCAAGCGCTTCTTCGGTGCAGCCCGTAACATCGAAGGCGGCGGCAGCCTTACCATATTGGCATCTGCTTTGGTGGATACAGGCAGCAAAATGGATGAAGTGGTATTTGAGGAATTTAAGGGCACCGGCAATATGGAATTGGTGCTGGATAAAAAACTGGCAGAACGCCGTATTTTCCCTGCGGTGGACATTATCAAGTCCGGTACCAGACGGGAAGATAAGCTGCTGAGCCCTGCGGAAATGGATTGCAACTACACCCTGCGGCGCATGGCGGCATCCATGACAGCAATGGAGATGACACAGGGTTTTTATGACCTGATGCATAAAACGAAAACAAATGCGGAATTTGTGGAACGTCTGCCCATCTGGGAAAAACAGCTTGGCAGAGGGGACGCTTAAAAAAACAGCGAAAAATGGCGGTATTTTCAGGAAAAGCTGTTGCAATCCCGAAAAAACTATGCTATAATACCCACGTTGTCTTTAAATAATTTCGGATTATTGATCAACAAATTAGAGAATGAGGTGAAAAAAATGAGAGAAGGAATCCATCCCGATTACAAACAGGTGACAGTAAAATGCAACTGTGGCAACGAATTCGTAACAGGCTCCACAAAAGATGAAATCAGAGTCGAAGTTTGCTCCAAATGTCATCCTTTCTACACAGGCAGCCAGAAAATGCTGCTGGAAGCAGGCGGCCGCGTAGAAAAATTCAACAAAAAATACGGCAGAAAATAATCAAGAAACACGTAAAAGGGCTGGGCAAATTTGTCCGCCCTTTTTTTCGCAACAAGGCAAATATTTGTTGTTTGCCCTGCTGCGAAAGGAAGGGGTTTTTGCGTGTCTTTTTGACAGAAAGGAGGAAAAACCATGAAACGAACGAATATCGGCGGTCAGGCTGTCATCGAAGGCGTTATGATGCGCGGCAAGAAGGTGTATGCCATGGCTGTTCGCAATCCCGAGGGTGGGATTACCATAGAGAAAAAAGAATGGGGCGGTCTGGGCAGAAAAGGGATTTTTCGCCTGCCTATTTTCCGCGGTGTGGCGGCTTTTGTGGATTCATTGGTGACAGGCACCCGTATTTTGATGCGCTCTGCGGAAATCGCTGGGGAAGATTGGACAGAGGAAGCGGAGCCTTCCAAGTTTGAGAAATTTTTGCAGGAGAAGCTGGGTGACCGCATGAATGACATCATCATTTATTGCAGTGTAGGCTTTTCCCTGATTTTGGGTATGCTGCTGTTTTTCCTGCTGCCTGTGTGGCTGGGAAACTTCTTCAAAACCATGGTGCCGACTTGGGCATTGGGTGTCATTGAAGGGCTCATCCGTATTGCCATTTTCCTGCTGTATCTGTTCGGCATCTCCCGAATGAAGGAGATCCATCGGGTATTCCAGTACCATGGTGCGGAGCATAAAACCATCAATTGTTTTGAAAGCGAAAAAGAACTGACAGTGGAAAACGTCATTCCCTGCACCAGACTTCATAAACGGTGCGGCACCAGTTTCCTGTTGTTCGTTATGATTATCAGTATGGTGGTATTTTTCTTTGTGCGGACAGACGATTTCCTGCTGCGTCTGGTGACCAGAATCATTCTGGTGCCTGTCATTGCAGGTATTTCTTATGAAGTCATCCGCTGGGCAGGCAACTCCAACAGCAAACTGGTGGCACTCATCAGTTACCCCGGTCTGTGCCTGCAAAAGATCACCACGGCAGAGCCTGACCCGGATCAAATCGAAACGGCGATTGCTGCCATGAAAGGGGTTCTGGAAGATGAACCAGAATAAGACAGTCAGCCAATGGCTGCAAACAGGAAAAGAAACGCTGGCGGCGGCAGGGAGAGAAAATCCGCGGATGGATGCGGAACTGCTGCTGGAAAAAGTCACAGGTATGAACAAAATCCAGCGTATGACAGAAGGACAAACCATATTGGACGAAAAAGCGGCGGAGGAATACGCCGCTTTTCTGGATGAAAGAGCAAAAGGCCGCCCTCTCCAGTACATTCTGGGGGAATGGGAGTTCATGGGACTGCCTTTTTCCGTGGGGGAAGGGGTGCTCATTCCACGGGCAGATACGGAAATCCTTGTGGAAACCATATTGGAAACAGGGGAAAAAGAATCTCTCCGCCGTGGGCTGGACATCGGCACCGGAACGGGATGCATCCCCATTTGTCTGGAAAAGCTGGGGAATATGGACATGACTGCTGTGGACATCAGCCCCAAAGCTTTGGCTTTTGCCAGAGAAAACAACGAAAAAAATCAGACCCATGTGGATTTTGTGGAAAGCGACTTGTTCACAGCTTTGTCGGACAGTCTTTTTCCCTTGGATTTTATCGTGTCCAATCCCCCTTACATTCCGGCAGCAGACTGCGAGGAGCTTATGACGGAAGTACGGGATTTTGAGCCCAGAAACGCATTGGACGGCGGAAAAGACGGTCTGGATTTTTATAGAAAAATCGTAGCAGAAGCCCCTGCGCGCCTTAGGGATGGGGGCTGGCTGTTTTTTGAAATTGGATATGACCAGCGAGAAGCGCTCTTTGCCCTGATGGAGGAAGCAGGATTTACATCTGTGGAATGTCGTCAGGACTTGGCAGGGCTGGATCGCGTGGTCTTTGGACAGAAGAAGGAGGAGCCTCATGTTTGACCGATTGGCGGAAATTGAACAGAAGTATATGGATTTGGCAGATCAGGTCAACGACCCTGAAATCATTGCCAACCAGAGCCAGTGGCGGAAACTGATGAAGGAATACAGCGATATGACACCCATTGTGGAGGCATATCGGGAATACGAAAAAGTGAAAGCATCCATTGCAGAAGAGCTGGAACTTTTGGAGGATAAACTGGATGATGATTTCCGGGAACTGGTGAAGGAAGAACTGGCGGAAAACAAAGAACGTCTGGAGGAACTGCAAAAGGAAATCACCATTTTGCTGATTCCCAAAGACCCCAATGACGAGAAAAACGTTATTGTGGAAATTCGCGGCGGCGCAGGCGGTGACGAAGCGGCGCTTTTTGCGGCAGACCTGTTCCGTATGTACACCCGTTATGCGGAACGGAGAAAATGGAAAATCGAAGTCATGAACGCCAGCGAAAGCGATTTGGGGGGCTATAAGGAAATTTCCTTTATGATTACCGGACAGGGGGCATACTCCCGTTTGAAATACGAAAGCGGCGTACACCGTGTACAGCGTATCCCTGCCACAGAAAGCGGCGGCAGAATCCATACCTCTACGGTTACAGTGGCGGTACTGCCCGAAGCGGAAGAAGTGGACGTGCATATCGACATGAACGACGTTCGCGTGGATGTATTCCGTGCCTCCGGCAACGGCGGTCAGTGCGTCAACACCACAGACTCTGCTGTCCGTATGACCCATATCCCCACAGGCATTGTGGTATCCTGTCAGAACGAAAAATCTCAGCTGAAGAATAAAGAACAGGCGTTGAAGGTACTCTATGCCCGTGTGTATGAACGGGAACGTCAGGCACATGACGCGGCCATCTCCGCAGACCGCCGTTCTCAGGTGGGCACTGGTGACAGAAGCGAACGTATCCGCACTTATAACTTCCCTCAGGGGCGTGTGACAGACCATCGTGTGGGGTTGACACTCCATAGAATTGATGCCATACTGGACGGGGATTTGGATGAAATCATGGATACACTGGTGACAACAGACCAGATGGAAAAACTCAAAGCGCAGAATCCCGATGCATAAACTATCAAAAGAGAAGAAATCAGGTGATAAAAGATGAAAGAACTTATTTCATTGTTTCTGACTTTTGCACGGATTGGGGCATTCACTTTTGGGGGCGGCTATGCCATGCTGCCCATGCTCCAAAGGGAAGTGGTGCAGAGCCGGAAATGGGCAACAGAGGACGAAGTGCTGGATTACTTCGCCATTGGGCAGTGTACACCCGGCGTTATTTTCGTCAATACGGCAACATTTATCGGCTATAAAAGAAAAGGCATCCCTGGTGCTATTTTTGCCACAGCAGGCGGTATTTTCCCCTCTCTTGTCATTATCATAATTATTGCGGCGGTGCTGACCAATTTTGCCCATCTGCCCGTTGTGCAGCATGCCTTCGGTGGCATCCGTGTGGTGGTAGGCGTCTTGATCATCAATGCCGTTGCTGGTATGTGGAAGAAGTCCGTTGTGGATAAACTGGGGCTTTTGCTTGCCATTGTGGCCTTTGTGATAGTGACCTTTGTGGATATCTCTCCTGTATGGCTGGTACTGCTGGGCGCTGTCATCGGCATTGTGGTAAAATCCTTTCAGGCGAAAGAGAAAGGAGGCGCCAAGTAAATGCAGCTGCTGATATTATTTCTGGAATTTTTCAAGATCGGGCTGTTCTCTGTAGGCGGCGGTCTGGCAACACTGCCTTTCCTCTACGATTTGGCGGATAAATATCCTTGGCTCAGTGTGTCCCAGATTCCTGATATGATCGCCATTTCCGAGTCCACACCGGGTCCTCTGGGTGTCAATATGGCAACTTATGTGGGTTTCCAGTGCGGCGGCATATTGGACGGTGTCATTGCCACTGTAGGGCTTGTGACGCCCTCTGTGATTGTTATCATCATTGTTTATAAATTTCTGGAGCGTTTCCGCAACAGCGCACTGGTGGAAAATGCCTTTTATGGTTTGCGTCCCATCGTTGTGGGGCTCATTGCCTCCGCAGGCTTTGGCGTTATCGTCCTTTCTCTGTTCAACAAGGAGGCGTGGAACGGCGCCGCTACTCAGTGGGGCAGTTTGTTCCAGTGGCGAGAATGGATACTGTTTTTTGTGATCCTCTTTGCCGCGAGAAAATGGAAAAAAGTCCATCCCATTGTGCTGATCCTCATTGGTGCGGCAGTGGGTATTGTGTTCCAAATGGCGTAAGATGGAAAGTCGCAATCTTTGCATGAGGGACTTTTTCATCGGAAAACAATTATAGCCGGAATCCTTAGAAAAAAGGATTTCCGGCTATTTTCTTTTTATCTGAATGGTATGAGGTATGTTTTCTTCTGCAGAAAGTCATCGCAGTTCCCATTCAGAGATCAAGAAAAAGAAAATAATGTTTTCTGAATGGGAGACTGCTGAGAGATTTCGGCTATTTTTGTGCCCGTCTGCTTCTGTTTCCCCTGTTTTTTCATAAGCTGAATAACAGGAGAAAAATCGGGAGGAGGGGGAACATGTCTGTTTCCTTCTGGACCATGTTTTGTGTGGTGTATGGCGGTGTGCTGTTTTTGTCCCTGAAACGGGGCGCTTTTGCGCTGGTACTGGGGTTTTTGTCCGGCTTGGGGGTGGCGTTTTTCTGCCTGCGGTATCTGCCGGGGGTCTTTACATGTCAGGCGTTTTATGCGGTGGCGGCAGGGGTTCTCTGTGGTGTGGCTTTGGGTACGGTGGCAGAAAAACGCAGATTGCCGGGTACGGTCTTTTTCTGGCTGGGAGCGTTGCTCTGGGGGTGCAGCGGCGGTTTGGTTTCCATGGATGTGCTGACGGCACTGTTGGCTGCCATCACCGGAGGCGCTTGTCTGTATCTGGTCTGCGGCGCTGTTTTGCCGGAAGAAGTGGGGGAAAAACAGTTCCTGCTGCGTGCCGCTGGAGGGCTTTTGGGCTTCTGGCTGGGGGTATGGCTGGATTTTCTGCATATTTAACCCATATTTTACAGGAAATAAGGGGGGAAGAATTGCAAATTCTGCCATTTTTGTGGTATAGTGAAATACAGGACTGTAAAAAATACAATTTGTAGATGGTAAGGACCACCGCAGTTCTCAGTACACATTATTGGGGGTTTTTATGAGTCAGTTATTAGATAAAGAAACATTGAAAAAAATGATTCGGGAAAACGTCAAAACTTTGTACCGCAAAACATTGGAAGCAGCCTCTGCCGAGGAAGTTTACCAGGCTGCCGTGTTTGCAATCCGCGACGTTATCACCGACAAATGGATGAAAACACACGATGAATATTATGAAAAAGACGTGAAGGTGGTTTACTACCTGTCCATGGAATTTTTGATGGGACGCTTTTTCGGCAACAGCCTTATCAATCTGGAAATGTATGATGAGGTCAAAGAAGTTCTGGAAGAACTTGGCATTGATTACAATATGGTAGAGGACGCGGAACCTGACCCGGGGCTGGGCAACGGCGGTCTGGGGCGTCTGGCTGCATGTTTCCTAGATTCCCTGTCTACATTGCAGCTGCCTGCTTATGGCTGCGGTATCCGCTACCACTACGGTATTTTTGAACAGAAAATCGAAAACGGTTATCAGGTGGAAGCTCCCGATAACTGGCTGGAAAACGGTGACCCTTGGGGTATCAAGAGAAATGAATATGCTGTAGAAGTTAAATTCGGCGGCAATGTTCGTGCTGTGCCCAAAGGCAACGGAGAATACCGTTTTGTACAGGAAAACTACCAGTCTGTTATCGCTGTGCCTTATGACTATCCCGTTATCGGCTATGGCAATAACACAGTCAATACACTGCGTCTGTGGGAAGCACGGGCGAAGAATAAACTGGACTTGAAATTCTTCAACGAGGGCAATTACCAGAAAGCAGCCGAAGAAGAATTGTTGGCAAGCACCATGACAGACGTACTCTACCCTGCCGATGAACATATTCAGGGGAAAGAACTGCGTCTGCGTCAGCAGTATTTCTTCATTTCCGCAACGGTTCAGCGTGTTGTGGAACGTTTCAAGAAACACCACACCAATTTCCACGAACTGCCTGACAAAGTGGCGTTCCAGCTGAACGACACACACCCCACTGTAGCAGTTGCGGAATTGATGCGTGTGCTGGTGGACGAAAATGATGTACCTTGGGATGACGCTTGGGAAATCACCAGAAAGGTATGTGCCTACACCAACCATACCATCATGGCAGAAGCCCTGGAAAAATGGCCCATGGAACTGTTCAGCCGTCTGCTGCCCCGTATCTATCAGATTGTGGAAGAAATCAACCGCCGCTATTGTCTGGAATTGCAGGCAAAATACGGCATGGACCCTGAAAAACTCCGTCGTATGGCAATCATTGCCGACGGTCAGATTCGTATGGCATACCTTGCCATCGTGGGCAGCCATTCCGTAAACGGTGTTGCGGCGCTCCATACAGAAATTCTGAAACATCAGGAACTGAAGGACTTCTATGAACTTTATCCTGAAAAATTCAATAATAAAACAAATGGTATCACCCAGAGAAGATGGCTCCTTCATGCCAACCATGGTCTGGCAGGGCTCATCTCTGAAACCATCGGCGATGGCTGGATTACAGAACTGACAGAACTGGAAAAACTCCTGCCCTACGCAGAAGAGGAAAACTTCCGCCGTCGTTTCATGGAAATCAAGAAAGCAAATAAAGTTGCACTGGCGAACTATATCAAAGAAACAAAAGGCATCGACATCAACCCCGATTCCATCTTTGATATTCAGGTAAAACGTCTGCATGAATACAAACGTCAGCTGCTGAACGTGCTGCATATTATTGGGCTGTATAACCAGCTGAAAATGAACCCCGGCATGGATATGGTGCCTCGTACCTTCATTTTCGGTGCCAAAGCAGCGGCAGGCTATCGCCGTGCGAAACTGATTATCAAGCTCATCAACGCTGTTGCTGATGTAGTCAATAACGACCCTGCCATCGAAGGCAAAATCAAAGTGGTATTCATGGAAAACTACCGGGTATCTCTGGCAGAACGCCTGATTCCTGCGGCTGATGTCAGCGAACAGATTTCCACAGCTGGGAAAGAAGCATCCGGTACTGGTAATATGAAATTCATGCTCAACGGTGCATTGACTGTTGGTACCATGGACGGCGCAAACGTGGAAATCTACGAAGAAGTGGGCAAAGATAATATCTTTATCTTTGGTATGTCCGCCGAAGAAGTACAGGCAAAATACCATGACCACTATGACCCTTGGTTCATTTACAACATGAATCAGGAAGTGCGGATGGCGCTGACCAGCCTCATCGACGGTACATTTGACCAGAACACAGACCTGTTCCGTGAACTCTACGACGCACTGCTCAATGGCTGCGGCGGCAGAGCGGACGAATATTTCGTACTGGAAGACTATGCGGATTACGCAAGAGCCCAGTGGGATATTGACAGAGCATATCGCGACCAGACCAGATGGGCGAAAATGGCAATTGTCAACGTGGCTAAGAGCGGCAAGTTCTCCAGTGACAGAACCATTCGCCAGTATGCGGAAGAAATCTGGGATTTGAAACCGCTGCATATCGAAGACTAAGATAGAATCATTGAGAAAATAATGAAACCATAAAAAGAGCCGAAATCCTGAAAAAAGGATTTCGGCTTTTTTGTTTGGTACAAAAGTATATCAACGCTCCAGAATGTCGTCCATGATGGCAAGGATGTGCTGGGATTGCTCCGGCGTCAGTTTCTGGAATTTCTCCATGAGTTCTTTGGAGAGGCCGGGGTTTTCCAGCTTCTCGTCAAAGAATTCCTTTGGATGGATGCCAAAATATTCGCAAATATAGAAAAAGACAAGCATGGAAGGCAACATCCGCTTGCTTTCGATTCGGCTGATATAATTTTCACTTTGTCCTATGGCAAGACTCATTTCTCTGGCAGAAACTCCTTTTTGATGCCGCAGCTGTGAGATTCTCAGAGAAAGGAAATTTTCAAAGTCTTTCGCATGCATATTCATCACCTGATAACATTATAGGTTGTAGCGGAAAAATAGGATTAGATTTCAAAATAACATAATATGTTGAAATTCTTATTTAAAATAAGTATAATGAGGTGGAATGATACCAGAATATGTTTTCCAAAGGGGGCATCGTCCATGCGAAATAAATTTCCCCAGCGTTTGCGTCAGCTCCGCAAAGAAAAGGGCATCACACAGGAGGCTTTGGGGCAGTACCTCCATTATAAGCATACAGCCGTTGCCAATTATGAATCCGGCAGGAATCAGCCTTCTTTTGATGACCTTTTAAAACTGGCGGATTATTTCGACGTTTCCACGGATTTTCTCTTGGGGCGGTCGGAAAAGTTCTATCCTCCAGCCGATAAACTATGGGAAAAACTGACCATAGCGGAGTTTCTGCGTTTTTTGCGGCAAATGGAATCTTCCCCGAAGATGTGTCGGATTTTTTTGGAAAAAGACGAAAAGAAAATTTGACAGACCGCCTGTTTTCTTGTAAAATAAGGATTACGGTTTGCACTCTTAGCTCAGGGGATAGAGCGTTCGGCTCCGGACCGAAAGGCCGCAGGTTCGAATCCTGTAGAGTGCAGAGAGAAGTCTTGTCGATGACAGGGCTTCTTTTTTTGTCTGATTTTTACTGCCGAAAAACATTGACAACACCTGTAGTTTCGGCGTATACTGCTAAACGGAAATGAAACCCATATAGGTCCATAATAGGTTGGATGTTTCTACCGGTTACCGTAAACAACCGCGCTATGAGTTTCCCGCATCTGGGGGAATTTGTATCCGCAGATGTAGGCGGTATTTTTTTATGGAGATTTTAAGGAGGATTTCAAATGGTTCAGAAAAACTTTGTCTGCAAAGGCGATATTTGCTATAGTAAAGATAAAAATACACTGGAAACCTGCAAAGACGGGTATTTGGTCTGCGAAAACGGCGTTTCTGCCGGTGTGTTCGCCAAGCTGCCCGAAAAATATCAGGATTTCCCTCTGCTGGATTACACAGGGAAGCTGATTCTGCCCGGCTTTACAGACCTGCATGTCCATGCGCCCCAGTATCGTTTCCGTGCACTGGGCATGGACTTGGAACTGTTGGAATGGCTGGACACCCATACATTCCCTCAGGAAGCGAAGTATGTGGACACCGATTTTGCCAGAAAGAATTATGCCCGTTTTGTGGAAGAAATGAAAAAAGGCCCTAACACAAGAGGCTGTATTTTCGGCACCATCCATCGCCAGTCCACAGAAGTGCTCATGGAACTGCTGGAAGAAGCAGGTCTGTGCGCTATGGTCGGCAAAGTCAATATGGACCGCCACAGCCCCGATATTTTGAGAGAAACCACAGAAGAATCTGCGGCAGAAACCGTTCAGTGGCTGGCTGATGTGGCAGAGAAATTCCCTCATGTGAAACCCATCCTGACACCTCGGTTCCTGCCTTCCTGCACAGACGAATTGCTGGAAAAACTGGGTGACATCCAGAAACAGCATCATTTGCCTGTTCAGTCCCATCTGTCTGAAAACCGAGGGGAGGTGGCTTGGGTACAGGAATTGTTCCCCAAATCCAAACATTACGGCGATGCTTATGACAGTTTCGGGCTGTTTGGCGGAGAAAACTGCCCCACCATCATGGCACATTGCGTCCTGAGCAGTGACGACGAAATTCGTCTGATGAAAGAAAGAGGCGTGTTCATTGCCCATTGCCCCGAATCCAACACCAATCTGGCTTCCGGCATTGCCCCTGCTCGCCGTTACCTCACAGAAGGCATCCCCATGGGTCTGGGCAGCGACATCGCAGGCGGCACAAGATGCTCCATTTTCTTTGCCATGGCAGAAGCCATCCGCGTTTCCAAACTGCGTTGGCGTCTGGTGGATGAATCTCTGGCGCCCCTGACCATCCCCGAAGTATTCTATCTGGCAACACTGGGCGGCGGCGCGTTCTTTGGAAAAGTGGGTTCCTTTGCGGAAGGTTATGAATTTGACGCTTTTGTGCTGGATGACAGCCGTTATGATAACCCCGGAGAATATGACATTGCCCAGCGTCTGGAACGTGTCATTTATCTGACAGAGGACAGCGAAGTCCTTCATAAATTTGTGGCAGGCAGACAGTTGTTCTAAAAAGGAGAGAGTGCCATGCAATGTGAAAGCTGTATGTATTATCAGTACGACGAAGAATACGAAGAATATTTCTGTGACGTAAATCTGGATGAGGACGAAATGGAGCGTTTTTTGCGTGACGGCTTCCGCAATTGTCCTTATTACCGTTTGGAGGATGAGTACCGCACCGTGCGTAAACAGATGTAATACAAAAATTCCCAAAATTTGCTATAATTTTCTACAGAAATCTCCTTGCGTGATGACGGGAAAAACCGTATACTTGAAATTGCGGAAAAATGCGGTATTTTGTCCGAAAAACGGAAATAAAAGAGGAGAGAAACCTTGCGGCGAAACATAAAAATTTTGGGAAATGATATATTGCGTGCTGCCATCATCCTTCTGGTGCTGTTTTATGCCTGTTGGCCTCTGCGCCTTTCCGGTGGGTCTATGGAGCCTACTTATGAAAACGGCAATGTGGTTTGCGTCAGCCGTTTGGCAGGCTTTTTTGGGGGCTATGACCGGGGTGATGTGGTGGTTTTTGATTATACAGATGCGGACGGAAAACGGCAAGTCATCAAGCGTGTCATTGCGGTGGAAGGCGACCGTCTGGAAATTGTGCCCGAAGGGGTCATGGTCAATGGTGTCTTGCTGGATGAGCCTTACGCCATGGGTTCTACGGAGGGCGTAGCAGATTTGGTGATTCCGCCGGATACGGTTTTTGTGCTGGGAGATCATCGGACAGAGAGCTTTGACAGCCGGAATATGGGCGTCATTGCAGAAAAAGATTTGAAGGGCAAAGTGCTGTTTCGGCTCTTTCCTTTCTTCTAAAATGTAAATAAAAGAAGGGGCTGTGTGTAAAACACAGCCCTTTTTTATATGGAATCATATTTTTTCCCTTTCGTCATATATTTTACAGAAAGGCAATCCGCAAAAGACGGGATGCAGGTGCCTGATATGATGAAGGAGGTAGGAAATATGGCCTTGGAAATGACAAAGGATACCATGACTTGGAAACAGCGGAAGGGAACCCACCATTCCCGTATTTTGCTGGAAGGGGATATGATCGTGCCCGATAACCGCCCGGATGTGGCGCAGGTACTCCATTGCAGCGGTACGGTGCGGCTGGACGAGGTGAAAAGCGGCGAGGAAAAAATCAATCTCACTGGGGAATTGATGGTGCGTGTGCTGTATCGGGCAGCAGGCGGCGAAAAGCCTGTGTATACCATGACATCTTCTCTGCCTATACAGGAAGTGCTTTATGTGGAAGGCATGACGGCAGAGGACGCTGTGAATGTGATGGCAGAAACGGAACATTTGGAATGCCAGCTCATCAATGACCGGAAAGTGGGACTGCGTGCCATTGTGGAAGTATGGGCAGAAGCGGAAGGCAGCAAGAGCCTTCATGCTGTCAGCGGCGCTCAGGGAGAAGCGGTGGAACTGCTGCGGAAAAAGGTGCTCACAGAACGCCCCGTTGCAGAGAAAAAGGACAGGTTCACAGTGAAGCATACGGTGTCCCTGAGCGCAGACCAGCCAAATATCGGGGAAATGCTCCATCAAGTGCTGACCCTTTCCGATACAGACATTCGTGCCATGGACGGAAAAGTGGCAGTGCGGGGAAATCTGCGGCTAACAGCCATTTATGGCACAGAGGAAAACGGCATGCCTGTGGCAGTGGAAGCGGAAATCCCTTTCCATGGATTCATTGAAGGCGGCGGCATCACCCCTCAGACATGGACAGATGTGAAACTGACCGTCAATGAAAGCGAAGTCCGCCCGGCGGTGAACGACGACGGCGAAACACGGAATCTGGATGTGACGGCAGTCATCGGTGCGGAACTGAAAGCCGTAGACCATACGGAACAGGAAATGGTCACAGACGCCTATGGTCTGGAAAGCTGTTTGCAGCCCAAGCGGGAAAAAGTTACCTTCCCTGTATGCGTGGGCATGACACGGAGCCGTTTCAGCCTGAAAGAAGGCGTATCTCTGGAAAATGGAGAAATGCCCATGATGCAGGCGGTGGCGGCATGGGGGCAGGTACATACGGAAGATGTGACTGTGGAAACAGACGCCGTCAACGTAGAAGGGGTGTTGCAGGCGGAAATCCTCTATCTTTCCGCTGATGATGATGCGGCAGTATGTGTGCTGAAACGGGGGATTCCTTTCCAGCAGACCGTAGAAGTGCGAGGCACCAAAGGAGGGGATACTGCCTGTGTGCGCAGCACAGCAGAACAGGTGGACTTCCGGCTCATGACGGAAAGAGAAGGGGAGCTGCGGGCACAGATTTTGCTGGAAATTCTGGTGACAGCCATGGAAGAAACGGAAGTGGTCACAGACCTTTTGGAAATGCCTGAAGAAACACTGGAAAAACGTCCCTCCGCTGTCATTTGTGTGGTACAGGATGGAGAAAGCCTATGGGATATTGCCAAAAAATATCGCACCACACCGGAACGTATCCTCATGGTCAATGATATCGAAAATCCCGAAAGGCTCTTTTCGGGACAGAAACTGCTGATTTTACGAGGCGGCAGAAAGTAAACATTTTTACGGAAGGGCTTGGGGAACAAAAGGGTCAACACATTTGCTTCGCAAATGCCAGCCATAAATGGCTGTCCGCATCTCTTGCGGTGTGGGGTTCCCCAACTGGAATCCGCAGTCGGAATTTATTTCCGACGAGGAAAAGCAGGAATTTCAAGACTATTTAGTTGATGGAATTCCTGCTTTATACTTCTGCCTACTCGTCAAAGGCCCCCCTGAAATGAGCCTTTGACGACAGGGTGTCGATTTATTCGACACCCTGAAAGCCGGATGCCCAGAAAGGGAAGTCCGGCTTTTTTTGCTTGATAGTGCTGGAATTTGCCATTGTTTTTTTTGCCAATTTACAGGGAGTGTGTTATAATTTTTCTATGCAATTGACAATAATGGACGGAAAGAGAGTTTGAGGTGTGTCATGAAAGGGTATTTTATCACCATAGAGGGCAGCGACGGCAGCGGAAAGTCTACCCAGCTGAAAAAAATCATTTCTTATCTGGAGGAAAAACAGGTGGATTTGGTGGTGACAAGAGAACCCGGCGGAACAGACGTGGCAGAAGCCATTCGGGAATTGATTCTTGACCCAGCATATCCCCAAATGACTGCAAAAACGGAAATGCTCCTTTATGCGGCGGCTCGTGCCCAGCATGTGGAGGAGAAAGTCCTGCCTGCACTTCGGGCAGGAAAAGTGGTGCTTTCCGACCGTTATGTGGATTCCAGCATTGCTTATCAGGCTTACGGCAGAGGACTGGGCGATATGGTGGCGCAGGTGAATGCCATTGCCACTGGTGGTCTTGTGCCGGATCTGACTGTTTTTCTGGATCTGCCTCCGGCAGTGGGCATGGCGCGCAAACAGCAGGAGGAGAACCACGAGCTGGATCGGCTGGAACAGGAAAAGCTGGAATTTCACCAAAAGGTATATGAGGGCTATGACGCGCTCTGCAAAAGAGAACCGGAGCGGATCTGCCGCATTGATGCCTCCGGCACCATAGAAGAAGTGTTTGGGCAGATCAAAGAAGCGCTGGATAAACTTTTGGATAGAGCGTAGGCCAATCCATAAGGAGGGATTTATATGAAATTGATCATTGCCATTATCCAGGATGAAGACGCGGGCGAAGTTATTTCCCGTCTGAACGAAGCGGAAATTCAGGTAACCAGACTGGCGACAAAAGGCGGTTTCCTCCGCAGCGGCAATACCACCATCATGACCGGTGTGGACGATGAGAAAGTAGATGAAGCCCTGAAAATCATTGAAGAAAACAGCAAGTCAAGAACACAGTATGCAACACTGCCTTCTTCCTGCGGCGCCATGCACGGATTTATCCTTGCGCCCATTGAAGTGAAGGTAGGGGGCGCGACAGTATTTGTGCTGGATGTGGATCAGTTCCATAAATTCTGATGGCACAAAAAGGAAAGGAGTGAAGGGCGTTGCACAGTTTTTCGGATATTTACGGCAATGCCCTTTTGCTGCGCCATTTGCAGCAGGCAGTGGCAGGGGGACGTGTTTCCCATGCCTATTTGCTGACGGGCAGCGCAGGCAGCGGCAAACGGCTCATTGCAGATACCTTTGCCAAAACATTGCAGTGTGAAGCCGGCGGCACAGAGCCTTGCGGTCATTGCAGAAGCTGCTCGGCATTTAATTCGGGAAACCATCCGGATATTGTGTACGTCCGCCCCACCAAAAAGACATTGGGCGTGGACGATGTGCGGGAACAGATATTGGAGGATGTGAGTCTGAAACAGTATCGCTACCGCTATAAGATTTATATTGTGGAACAGGCGGACACCATGACCGTACAGGCACAAAATGCCCTTTTGAAAACATTGGAGGAACCGCCTGCTTATGCCGTTTTTCTGCTTTTGGCAGAAAATCAGACGGCATTTTTGCCCACCATATTGTCTCGTACGGTTTTGCTCCATATCCGACCTTTGCCGGATACCATGGTGGCAGACTATTTGGAAAAGAAAAAAGGGCTTTCCCCGGCAGAGAGCGCCGTTTACGCCGCTTATGCTCAGGGAAGCATTGGACAGGCGCTGGATTTGCTGGAGGACGAAAGTTTCCAACAGATGCGCCAGGAAATTTTGGAAAAACTCATGGCTTTGCCCCAGGCGAAAAAAGGAGAGGTCTTTCTGTGGGCAAAGGATTTGGAAAAATATAAAGACGATCTGCGTTTTCTGGACATGATGCAGCTTTGGTATCGGGATCTGCTCTATGCCAAACGGCTGCGCAGCGAAAAAGACCTCATTCAAAAAGACAAAAAGGCGGAGATTTTCAAAAGTGCTGTGGAATCCGAAGGGGAACTGGCACGAAAAGCCGCTCTCATACAGCGTGCCCGTGTGCAGCTGGCGCGCAACGCGAATTTTCGGCTCACTATGGAAGTGATGCTGTTACAATTAAAGGAGAATCAAACTGTATGATAGAAGTTGTAGGAATCCGGTTCAAAAAAGCCGGTAAAATGTATTATTTCGATCCCGATGGTCAGAAACTGGAAAAAGGCGGTTTTGCCATTGTGGAAACAGCAAGAGGCATTGAATATGGCGCGGTTATCAAGGAAAATACCTTTGTGCCGGAAGAAAGCATTGTGCCTCCTCTGAAAAAGGTGCTGCGTCCTGCCACAGCGGAGGATGCCAAAGTGGTGGAAGCCAATGCCAAGAAGGAAGAAGAAGCCTTCCGCATCTGCCTGCAGAAGATTGCCCGTCTGGAACTGGACATGAAACTGGTGGATGTGGAAATGACATTCGATAAGAATAAACTGATCTTTTACTTTACCTCTGACGGTCGTGTAGACTTCCGTGAACTGGTAAAAGAATTGGCGGCAGTGTTCCGTATGCGTATCGAACTGCGGCAGATCGGTGTCCGCGATGAAGCGAAAATGCTCAGCGGCATCGGCATCTGCGGCAGAGCTTTGTGTTGCGCTACATTCTTGGGTGATTTCCAGCCTGTGTCCATCAAAATGGCAAAAGATCAGAATCTGGCGCTGAACCCTACGAAAATCAGCGGTATCTGCGGCAGACTCATGTGCTGCCTGAAGTACGAAGAAGATGTATACGAAGAACTGAACAAAAAACTGCCTTTTGTGGGGGATATCATTTCCACTCCTGATGGCACAGGGGAAATTCTGGCGACTAACGTGCTGATGCAGCAGGTGAAGGCAGCAGTGCGCAAAACAGAAAACGACCCCCCTACCATTGCCTTTTATCATGTGGATGAGATCAAAGTCATCAAATCCAAGAAGAAACGGAAACAGCAGCAGCCTGTATCGGAGGAATTGAAGCAGTATGAGGACTGATGTGTTGATCAAAGAGGGCGAGAGGGTAGATGACCTGCACCGAAAGGGTTATGTCATCATCCAAGACCCCAAACGGTTCTGTTTTGGCGTGGATGCCGTCATCCTCAGCGGCTTTGCTCGGGTGAAAAAAGGCGAAAAAGTGCTGGACTTGGGGACAGGTACCGGCATTTTGCCCATTCTGTTGGAAGGCAGAACGCTGGGCAGCCATTTCACGGGACTGGAAATACAGCCGGAAAGCGTGGAAATGGCAAGACGCAGTGTGGCACTCAATGAGCTGGAGGAAAAAGTGGATATTGTGGAAGGGGACATCAAGGAAACGGCGGCTATTTTCGGCGGTTCCGTATTTGATGTGGTCACTTCCAATCCACCTTATATGAATGAGGGCGGCGGTCTGCAAAATCCTTCCGGCCCCAAAGCCATTGCCCGCCATGAAGTCCTCTGCACACTGGAGGATGTGGTGAAAGGCGCCGCAAAGGTGCTCCGTCCCGGTGGACGGTTCTACATGGTACATCGTCCTCATAGATTGACGGATATTATTTGTACATTACGGCAGTACGGATTGGAGCCCAAACGGCTGCGGTTCGTTCATTCCTTTGTGGATAAAGCCCCCTCTATGGTGCTGGTGGAAGCAGGCAGAGGCGGCAAGCCTATGGTGAAGGTGGAACCTCCCCTTGTGATTTACAAAGCGCCGGGGGAATACACCGACGAAATCTATGACATTTATTACGGAGAAGGGCAGGCGTGAGTATGGCAGGAACACTTTATTTATGCGCCACCCCCATCGGCAATCTGGATGATATGACGCTGCGGGTGCTGAAACTGCTGGAAACGGCAGACATCATTGCGGCGGAAGATACCCGCAATACGTTGAAACTTTTAAATCATTTTGAAATCAAAACACCTATGACCAGCTACCACGAGCATAATAAGGCGGAAAAAGGCCCCAAACTGGTGGAACGGCTGCTGGCAGGAGAAAATATCGCACTGGTGACAGATGCCGGCATGCCGGGGATTTCTGACCCGGGGGCAGACTTGGTGAAACTGTGCTACGAAGCAGGAGTGCCTGTGACTGTGGCGCCGGGGGCATCTGCGGCAGTAGTGGCACTGGTGCTTTCCGGTCTGGATACCAGACGGTTTGTATTTGAGGGCTTTTTGCCCAAGGAGAAAAAAGAACGGCGAGCGGTTCTTTCCACACTGGAAAAGGAACACCGCACCATGATTTTTTATGAAGCCCCCCACCGTTTGCTGGATACTTTGGAGGAACTGGAAAAGATTTTCGGTTCCGACAGGGAAATGGCAGCCATTCGGGAGCTGACAAAGAAATTCGAGGAAGTGCGCCGTGGTACTTTGGGGGAAATCAAAGCCCACTTTACCGCTCAGCCACCCAAAGGGGAATTTGTGCTGGTATTTGCCGGCTATACCTTGGAGCAGCAGCGGCAGGCAGCACAGGAAAGCTGGGAAAGCGTTTCCATCGAGGAACACATGGAGCATTATCTCCGTCAAAACTACAGTGAAAAAGACGCCATGAAGCAGGTGGCAAAGGATCGCGGCGTATCCAAACGGGAAATTTACAGCTATCTGCATAAAGACTGAAATAAAGGAGGGTGATGGGATATGTTGGAACGATTTCAGGCATTGAGCGGCTCACAGATCATTCTGGCGGCAGTCATTGCCTTTGTGATTTGGGCAATGATTGAATTCATCAGAAGTGTCCGCAGAAGTGTGAAGGTGGTGAAAAAAACCTTTGGCGAGGTGGATATGGCACGGGTTATGGAACGGTGCCATGAACTGTTTCCCATTGAAACCATCCTGTTTCGTGGGGCAGAGTTCCAGCGGGGCATGCACATCCGCATCACCACCACACAGAAAACCATCATTGAAGGGGAATTGATCGGTATGAACAAGATCCAGATGATCTGCATCCGTACCAAAAACCAGATCATTGCCCATCAGCTGGATAAAATTCAGGAAATGACAAAAATATGAGAAAAGGGCGGCGTGGATATAGTTATGCTGCTTTATGAGGAAACAATTGATGGCTGGAATCTTTAAGAAAGAAAGGATTTCAGCTTTCACATTTTATGAGGATTGTTTTCTTAAGGGCAACTGCTGAGCAAAGCCGCTTTTTTACGGGAAGGAAATCCATATGACATTGACGAGATTTCAACTGAAGATACTTGCCATCTGTTCCATGTTTCTGGATCACGCCATGAAGATTTTCCAAGGGGTGCTGGAACCTGCCATGGGGCAGGTTTTGTATACAGCTGTTCTGTCTTTGGGGCGGATGGCGTTTCTGATTTTCGCCTTCCAGCTGGCAGAAGGCGTATGGCATACCCGAAACGTGAAAGCCTATCTGAAACGGCTTTTTGGCTTTGCTCTGCTTTCGGAAATCCCCTTTCAGATGGTGAAAAGTCTGATTTTGACAGGAGAAATTTCTATTTCCTTAGGGCTTACCAATGTGATGATGACCCTGTTTCTGGGGGTGCTCTCCTGCGTGGCATATGCCTTTTCTGCACAAAAGGACAGAAGGGAAATTGGAAAATTTGCTGTGTTTGTCATTGCTCTGCTGGCGGAGATCATGGGCACGGATTACGGTGCCTTTGGTGTGATCTATATCTTTGTGCTGTGGTATACTTGGCATTCACCCCAGCGGCAGCGCGCCATGTTTTGGATGATACTTTGCTATTATGGTCTTTTCATATCTCTTGCCCTGCTCTCTTGGGGCATCACATTCATGGCTGCTTTTGAGGCTGGCATGTATCTGGCAGTGTCTTTGGGCACATGGGCGCTGTTGGGACGGTATCAGGGAGAAGTGGGGCGTAAAGGCAGAAAATATGTCTTTTACTTGTTTTATCCTGTTCATCTGCTGTTTCTGGCAGGAATCTATTGTTTAGTGATGTAAATAAAGCAAATTCCCCTTAAGAAAACATAACAAATAAAATCTTAATAAAAATAAGAAAGTCGAAATTCTTTGTCATGATAAGGATTTCGACTTTCTTTGTTTTTCTTATGAAGATGCTCCGTAAAGGAGAAGCCTGCTTTTTTTTGCATACAGAGGGTGTTTTTTGTCGGCAGAACATTGTTTTTTCTTTGGAAAAAATGCGCAACCATGTCGAAATCGACAGGGAAAAATTGGAGAAAATGTTGATATACCGCGATTCTTAACGACATCTTAGCGGTTTCTTAATTGCATTTTAACGCCCTAAGGGCATATAATGTTACCGAAAACAGACCGACCGGTCTGTATGTATACATAAAGGAGGAGTCCCATGAAAACAGAACAGAATATTTTGCAGACAGCATTCCGGCTGTTTTTGGGCAAAGGGTTTTCTGATATCTCCACCAACGAAATCATTCGGGAAGCAGGCGCCACCAAAGGCGGCTTTTATTATTGCTTCAAAAGCCGTGAAGATCTGGTGGGCAAGGTTATCGAAACGTACCTGCGGCCTTATTACTTACAGCCATTGGAGGAAATGCGGCAGGCATGGGAAAACAAACGGGCGGACGTTTCCACAAAGACCCTGTTGTGGGACGCTTTTTTTGCGCCTCAGCGCTTTCGCAGATTCCAGGAAAATATTGGTATGGACATTGCCTTTCGGGATTTTTACTTCCTGCTGTATGAAGGCATGAAGAAATATGAAGAAGTGCAGAGCTATTTTGCACAGAACACAGAGGAAAGAAAAAGAATCTTGTGCCGTATACTGGAGCGGGGCAAGGAACGTAAGGAGATCGCCGCAGATGTGGACATTGAAAATGTCATCATGATGACGCTGGCGATGCAGGACGGCATTCTGGCACTGAAGGTGCTGGATGAGACCATTGATGACGAAGAAAAGTACAGATATATGGAAGAACAGCTTTGGCGGGATGTTGCCCCGCAGGATTTATATCTGAAGTATTTACATGGGGGTGTGAACAGTGCAGTATCATAATGAACAGACATACAAAATGGGGATCGACATCGGCTCCACCACTGTCAAAGTCGTGCTGACAGATTCTGCAAATGAAATTGTTTTTAGTCGCTATCGCAGACATTTTTCTGAAATCAAGAAAACCGTAAAAGAAATTCTGAAAGAAGCCAAAGAAGAATTGGGTTATTGTGAATTTGCAACCATGATCACCGGCTCCGGCGGCGTTGCTCTGGCAAAAGCCGTTGGTGTAGACTTCATTCAGGAAGTGGTTGCCACAGCAAACGCCATCGAAACCGTTGTGCCTCAGACAGATGTTGCCATCGAACTGGGCGGCGAAGATGCGAAAATCATTTATTTCTCCGGCGGTAATGTGGAACAGCGTATGAACGGTGTATGTGCCGGCGGTACCGGTTCCTTCATCGACCAGATGGCAAGCCTGCTGCACACAGACGCAACAGGTCTGAACGAATACGCAAAAGGCCATGAAGTGATCTATCCCATTGCTTCCCGTTGTGGTGTATTCGCAAAAACAGATATCCAGCCCCTGATCAACGACGGGGCAAGAAAAGAGGACTTGGCAGCTTCCATTTTCCAGGCAGTTGTCAACCAGACCATTGCAGGTCTGGCATGCGGTAAACCCATCCGCGGTCATGTGGCATTTTTGGGCGGTCCTTTGCATTTCCTTTCTGAACTGCGTCAGCGTTTCATCGAAACACTGCACCTGACAGAAGAAACTGCGCTGCTGCCTGAAAATTCTCACCTTTTCGCAGCTTACGGCACAGCCGTTTCCAATAAAGGCGAAGCAAATCTGGACTTTGATACCCTGCTGGGCCGTCTGGAAACAGGTGCGGAACTGTCCGCAGAAGTGAGCCGTCTGGACCCTCTGTTCAAAAACGAAGATGAATATGCGGTGTTCAAAGAACGCCACGATAAAGATAAAGTAAAACGCGTACCTCTGTCTACATACAAAGGCGATGCTTTCCTGGGTATCGACGCTGGTTCCACCACCACAAAAGTGGCTCTGGTCAGCGAACAGGGCGACCTGCTTTATTCCTTCTACGCAGGCAATGAAGGCAACCCTCTGAAAGTGGTTATGCAGAGCCTGAATGAAATGTATGACTTGATGCCTGAAGGCGTGACCATCCGCAATTCCTGCGTAACCGGTTACGGTGAAGGCCTGCTGAAAGAAGCTCTGATGATGGACTTGGGCTACATCGAAACCGTTGCCCACTATAAAGCAGCACAGTTCTTTAAACCTGATGTAGACTTCATTCTGGATATCGGCGGTCAGGATATGAAATGTATCCGTATCAAGGACGGCGTCATCGACAGCGTATTGCTGAACGAAGCTTGTTCCTCCGGCTGCGGTTCCTTCATCGAAACTTTCGCAAAATCTCTGAACTATACCGTTGCGGACTTTGCGAAGATTGCCCTTTTCGCAAAAGCACCTATCGACTTGGGTTCCAGATGTACTGTTTTCATGAACTCCCGTGTAAAACAGGCACAGAAGGAAGGGGCAGACGTTGCAGATATTTCCGCAGGTCTGGCATATTCCGTTATCAAAAATGCACTGCTGAAAGTTATCAAAATCGCTGACCCTAAGGCTATGGGCAAATCCATGGTGGTACAGGGCGGTACATTCTATAACGATGCTGTACTGAAAAGCTTTGAACTCATCAGCGGCAGAGAAGCCGTTCGTCCTGACATTGCCGGCATCATGGGTGCTTTCGGCGCAGGTCTCATCGCAAGAGATAAATATACAGAAGGCTACCAGACAACACTGGTAAGCCGTGAAGAAATGAACGCACTGGAAATCAAGTCCACTATGGCTAGATGTCAGGGCTGCACCAACCACTGTCTGCTGACCATCAACCAGTTCAGCGGCGGCAGAAGATTCATCACAGGCAACCGCTGTGAAAGAGGTCTGGGCAAGGAAAAGAACGAAAATCCTGCACCTAACCTTTATGAATACAAACGCCACAGACTGTTCGACTATGAACCTCTCACAGCAGAGGCGGCAACCAAAGGCACTGTTGGTATCCCTCGTGTGCTGAATATGTGGGAAGATTATCCTTTCTGGTTCACATTCTTCACAAAACTGGGCTATCGTGTGGTACTGTCCCCTTATTCCACAAAAGCAATCTTTGAAAAGGGTATGGAATCCATCCCCAGTGAATCCGTTTGCTATCCTGCAAAACTGGTACATGGTCATATCATGTACCTCATCGAACAGGGCGTAGACTTCATCTTCTATCCCGGTATCGTATACGAAAGACGGGACAGCGCAGCGGCTGACAACAACTATAACTGCCCTATTGTGGCATCTTATAACGAAAACATCAAAAACAACGTAGAGGATCTGAAAGAAAAGAACATTAAGTTTATGAATCCTTTCCTCTCTTTGGATAAGATCGAAACCATCATCAAGCGTATGACAGAGGAATTCGTTCCCATGGGCTGCGATGCAAAAGAAATCAAAGCTGCTGTGGAAGCGGGCTGGGCAGAATGGGATAATTTCCGTCACGACATGCACAAAAAAGGCGAAGAAACCGTGAAATACCTGAAAGACAACAACATGACAGGTATTGTGCTGGGCGGTCGTCCTTACCATGCAGACCCTGAAATCAACCACGGCATCCCCGAACTGATCGCAGGCTACAACATTGCTGTTCTCACAGAAGACAGCGTGGCACATATGGGTCATCTGGAACGTCCTACTGTTGTTCGTGACCAGTGGACTTACCATTCCCGTCTGTACGAAGCGGCTGCTTTCGTAAAGAAACAGGAAAACATCGAATATGTACAGCTGAACTCCTTCGGCTGCGGTCTGGATGCTGTTACAACGGACGAAGTCAAAGCGATCCTGACAGCAGCAGGCAAGATCTACACAGCACTGAAGATCGACGAAGTAAATAACTTGGGTGCAGCCAGAATCCGTATCCGTTCTTTGATTGCTGCCATCGAAGACAGAAAAGAAAAGAACGTGAAACTGAAAAAAGCAGATGCTTCTCTGAAACGTGTGCTCTTTACAAAAGAAATGCGGAAGGATTATACCATCCTGTGCCCTCAGATGTCTCCCATCCACTTTGACATTCTGGAGCCTGCTTTCCGTAAATGCGGCTATAATCTGGAAATCATGGCTGCCATGGATAAAGACGCCATCGACGCAGGTCTGAAATATGTCAACAACGACGCATGTTATCCTGCTTTGATTACCATTGGTCAGCTTATGAATGGTTTGCTGTCCGGCAACTATGACCTGAACCGCACCGCACTGCTGATCTCTCAGACTGGCGGCGGCTGCCGTGCCACAAACTACATCGCTTTCATCCGTAAAGCACTGGAAAACGCAGGTATGCCTAACATCCCTGTTATTTCCATCAACCCTGCAGGTCTGGAAAAGAACCCCGGCTTCAAATATGAACCGGCACTGCTTCACAGAGCCATGCAGGCACTGGTTTACGGCGATACTTTCATGCGTGTGCTCTACCGCACCCGTCCTTATGAAAAGGTGAAAGGCTCCGCAAACGCACTCTATGAAAAATGGAATGAAAAAGTCAAAAAAGACATCCTGCGTGCAGACAGAAAGACATTCTGCAGCAATATCGCAGGCATCATCCGTGATTTCGAAAATCTGGAAATCCACGAAGATATGAAGAAACCTCGTGTTGGTGTTGTAGGGGAAATTCTGGTAAAATTCCATCCCACAGCCAATAACGATCTGGTAAATCTGCTGGAAAGAGAAGGGGCAGAAGCTGTTGTGCCTGACCTGTTGACATTCGGCCTGTACTGCTGCTACAACGCAACCCAGAAAGAAAAATATCTGGGCGGCACCAGAAAAGGCAGAATCATTGCCAACGCCTTGGCAAAAGTCATCGAATGGTATCAGAAACCTTTGATGAAAGCACTGGAAAAGAGCAAACGCTTCGACCGTCCTGAAGATATCCGTACTTTGGGCGAATATGCGAAGAAAGTGGTTTCCCTGTGCAACCAGACTGGCGAAGGCTGGTTCCTGACAGCGGAAATGATCGAATTGATTCACAGCGGCGTGCCCAATATTGTCTGCACACAGCCCTTCGGCTGTCTGCCTAACCACGTTGTGGGCAAAGGCGTTATCAAGGAACTGCGTAAACAGTATCCTATTTCCAATATCGTAGCCATCGACTACGATCCGGGCGCAAGTGAAGTCAACCAGCTCAACCGTATCAAACTGATGCTCTCTTCTGCGGAAAAGAATCTGGCAGCAGGCAGAACAGACGCATTGAAAGAACGTCACTCCGTAACAAAAGCCGCTTTCTCTGTAAAAGAAGACTAAGGGCTGCATAAAAGAAAAACGCCAAAGCCGGAAATTACCGTTTATGGAAATTTCCGGCTTTTTTGCGTGCAGAATCCGCTCTTTGTAAACAACTCTGCTGTTTTTTTCTTGCAATCCGTTTCCCGATGGCATACAATAAAAGATGTATCGACATATTTTTTTGCAGACCGAAGGGAGGCGAAAGCCCAATGGCGAAAAAGACGGAGCTGTTCCCAAAGCGTGAGGAACGCGTTGCTTACAGCGGAAAAGCCGGTGCCGATGTGGAAAGAAATAGAGGAAAAAAAGGCAGGCAAAAAACACAGCGCAGCCGAAAATCCGGCGGGCAGAAAGGCAATAAAGCCCGTAAGAATATACAGCTTACACCGAAAAAATTTGGTGTGGGTGCAGTGGTCATCGTTGTTTTGATTCTGTTTTTTGCGTTTTTTCATAAAAATGGTACGGAAGTGTTTGTGGGCGAGGAAAGCATGGGTATTTTGAGTACCACATCCATTTCTGCTGAAGAAATCAAAAGCAATTTGGAAGCCCAGTTGGCAACGACAGTGGGCACCAATGTGCAGGTCAATGAGGAAATCCGGGCGGACAAGCTCCATGTGTCCAATGACCGGAAAAAAGATATCTGCACCATGGAATATCTCATGCCGAAGCTGCGCAATGCAGTCACTTATAAAGTGGAAGCATCTGTGATCTTTGTGGATGGCGGTGCGGTGGCACCTCTGGCAACGGCAGAAGAAGCCCAACAGGTACAGGATAAGCTGAAAGAACCTTATCTGCCACAGGATGAAAATTCCAATGCGGAAATTTCCTTTGTGGAAAATGTGACGGTGGAAAATCAGTTTGTGGATTCTGCGGAAATCCTGTCTGTGGATGACGCGGTGACAAAACTGACCAGCACTACCCCTGTTACCACGACATATACCGTAAAAACCGGGGATACAGCAGCAAAGATCGCGGCAGAATACGATATGACACTGGAAGAACTGTATGAAATGAATCCTAGCGCAAAAGATGCGGTGGTCATCGGTCAGACATTGAATGTTACCGAACAGAAGCCCATGGTTTCTGTCAAATCTGTGGAAACACAAGTGCTGACAAGCGTGGAACCAAAGCAGTATGAAACACAGTATGACGATACCAAGCCTGCCAGCTATCAGCGCGTGATCCAGCAGGGCAAGGACGGTCAGAAAAAAAGCACAATCCAGATTACACGCGTCAATGGTTTTGTGACAGAGGAAAAAGAAGTTTCCAAGGAGATCATTCAGGAACCTGTCAACGAAATCATTTTGAAAGGCACGCAGTAATATAAATGAAAATATGGGGACAACATAATAAAGAGGAGGAACCAAAGATGATTACATTTTCAGTCAAAGGCGATGCTGTGACAAAACAGGACTTTGCCGCAATGGCAGAAGAGGTGAAGGCGTGTCACACAGCGCTCCATGAAAAAACAGGCAAAGGCAATGATTTCGTAGGCTGGGTAGATTGGCCTGTAGACTACGACAAAGAAGAATTTGACCGTATTAAAAAAGCGGCAGAAAAAATCCAGAAACAGAGTGAAGTGCTGATCGTGATCGGTATCGGCGGCTCTTATCTGGGCACCAGAACTGCTCTGGATTTCATCAAAACACCTTTTTACAACGAAGATAAGAGAAAATCCACTCCCGACATTTACTTCGTGGGCAACAACATCAGCTCCGCTTATTTGAGCGACATTCTGGGTATTCTGGGTGACAGAGATTTCTCTGTAAATGTTATCTCCAAATCCGGTACTACCACAGAACCTGCCATTGCTTTCCGTATCTTTAAGCAGCTGCTGGAAACAAAATATGGCAAAGAAGGCGCAGCAGAACGTATTTACGCAACAACAGACAGAGCCAGAGGCGCACTGAAAACCATGTGCAACACAGAAGGCTATGAAACATTCGTCATCCCCGATGATATCGGCGGCAGATTCACTGTTCTGACAGCAGTAGGCATGCTGGCTATGGCAGTGGCAGGCGTAGACATCGACAAAGTTATGGAAGGTGCACAGTGGGCAAGAGAAGCTTACAGTAATCCCGACATCATGGAAAACCCCTGCTATCAGTATGCGGCAGCAAGAAACTTCTTCTACCGTAACGGCAAAACAGTGGAAATTTTGGCAAACTATGAACCTCACATGGTTTCTTTCGGCGAATGGTATAAACAGCTTTACGCAGAAAGCGAAGGCAAAGACGGCAAAGGCATTTTCCCTGTAGCCGCAAACTTCTCCACAGACCTGCACTCCATCGGTCAGTTCATTCAGGAAGGCAGCCGTTATTTCTTTGAAACCGTTATGTGGTGCAAAGAACCTAAGAGCACAGTACTGGTGCCTTTCGATAAAGAAGATCTGGATGGTCTGAACTTCCTGAAAGCAAAAGACATGCAGTTTGTAAACAGCAAGGCTTTTGCAGGCACTATGCTGGCACACATGGATGGCGGCGTACCCAACATGGTTATCGAAATGGATCGTATGGACGCTTGGCACTTCGGCGCACTGGTTTACTTCTTTGAAAAAGCAGTGGGCATCAGCGGCTATATGCTGGATGTAAACCCCTTCAACCAGCCCGGTGTAGAAGCATACAAAAAGAATATGTTCGCACTGCTGGGCAAACCCGGTTACGAAGATATGAAAGAAGAACTGGAAAAACGTCTGAACGGCTGATAGGTTTTTCCGTAAGAAAAGCACAGAATATTTAGGGGCATCTTCATAAGAAAACAAAGAAAGCCAAAACCTTTATGATTACAAAGGGTTTTGGTTTTCTTATTTTGTTTGTTATGTTTTCTTAAGGGGAATTTGCTTTTGTTCTGTGCTTTTTTATATGTGTGGTTTTTATAGGAAAGAATATTTGTCTGTTTTTTTAAAAAATGGGGATAATTTTCTCATATCTTTCGTCCAAAAAAGAGGATTGGTTTACATTTTGTTCAAAATTTAGTATAATTTTTTGAAAGGGAAAATTTTGATTCTGAAGGGGGAATCGAAGCTATGGACAGAAAAGTTTTGATCGTAGACGACGAAAAAAATATTGTAGATATCATTGCTTTCAACCTGAAAAAAGAGGGATATCAGGTCATTACAGCATCTGATGGGGAAGAAGGGGTCAGAAAGACCTTTGAGGAGAACCCCGATCTGATTTTGCTGGATATTATGATGCCAAAAATGGATGGGTATGAGGCTTGCCGTAAAATCAGAGAGAAAAAACATACGCCCATCATCATGCTCACAGCCAGAGCCGAAGAAGTAGACAAGGTACTGGGGCTGGAAATGGGCGCAGATGACTATGTGACAAAGCCTTTTGGCGTGCGTGAGCTCATGGCAAGGGTGAAAGCAAACCTGCGGAAAGTGGCTGCCCTTCAGGAAGCGGCAGGCATGGCACCAGCTGATGAGAAGGCATCTCCTTACGGAAAACTGTCTTTGAACCTTGACCGCTACGAGGTAAAAAAGGATGGCAAGACCATTGATCTGACACTGCGTGAATTTGAGCTTTTGAAGTTTTTGGCACAGCAGAAAGGACAGGTATTTTCCAGAGAAACGCTGTTGGAGAAGGTATGGGGTTACGAGTATTTCGGGGATGTTCGTACCGTTGACGTGACTGTGCGCCGTCTGCGGGAAAAAATTGAGGACGATCCCGGCAAACCTGCCTATATCCTCACCAAACGGGGTGTTGGCTATTATTTTGATTGTGATTAAAACGGAGTGGGATCATTGCGCAGCATAAAATGGAAATTGATCGCGATGTATCTGGGGCTGGTGCTCATTGTGATGATCGTCAGCGGAACATATATCCTGCTGAGCCTCAGGAATATCGAAATAAATAAATCAAGACAGCAGTTGGAGATCTATGCGGAAAAAATCGTGGAACAGGTCATTGACGCAGGGGATGCGGACAGCTTTCAGGAAGACTTGCAGGCAACGGTGACAAATGCCATGGGTATCCAGGGGAATGTGCTGAATGCCGCAGGGGAAACCATTGCCTCTACCACATCACCCAAGGCGCCTTTTACCCAGTACACAGATCAGGCAGTCATTGCCGGCATGAATGGCACAGCCACATTCTCCTCCGGCAAGAAAAGCACGGACTCCTTTGGTCTGCTGAAAGAATGGATGAGTTATGCTCTGCCTGTAACGGACGAAAACGGCAATGTGGAGTATATCGTGTATACCCGTCTGGATGCCAGTGATATGCAGAGCAGTCTGAACGAAACCACAAAAATCATCATTGTGGCAGTATCTATTGCCCTGTTTTTGGCAGCCATTATGGGTTATGTCTTTGCCCAGACCTTGACAGGGCCTATTTTGGCATTGACCAGAGGGGCGAAAAACATGGCAGAAGGGAAGCTGAACCAGAGCCTGAAAGTCCGCAGCAGCGACGAAATCGGCCAGCTTACCAGCAGTTTCAACTACATGGCAGCGGAACTGCGAAAGACCATGTCGGAAATCTCCAAAGAGAAAAACCGTATGGAAATTATTTTGCATAACATGAGTGATGGTGTTATTTCCTTTGCCAAGGATGGTGAGCTGATGCTTGCCAATACGGCAGCGGCAGATATGTTGAAGGTGGACAAAATGGATATGGATTTTTCCCATTTTATCCGCGCCTTTGACATCAGCACCGGCGTTTATCTGGATATGGGAGATGAGCCTTCTAAGGCAGTTACATTCCCTGTAGGTAAGCAGTTTATCCATGCCACATTCTCTCCTCACTATAACCCCAAAAACGAAATGGAAGGCGTTGTGGTGGTATTGCAGGACGTTACAGAACAGAAAAAACTGGACGATATGCGGAAAGAATTTGTGGCAAACGTTTCTCACGAACTGCGTACACCTTTGACAACAGTCAAAAGCTATACAGAAACCCTTATGGAAGGGGCACTGGATGACAGGGAAACGGCTATGGAATTTTTGTCCATCATCGACAGCGAATCCGACCGTATGGCGTTCTTGGTACGGGATTTGTTGCAGCTTTCCCGTTTTGACAACAAGCAGGTGCGCCTGAATATCACGGAAATTGAAATGAACGAATTCCTCATGACTACCGTTCGCCAGAGCAAGATTCACGCCGAGGCGAAACATCAGGAACTGACCTTTGAACCTTGTGAACACCCTGTCATCATTTACGGCGACAGAGATCGTGTGGGTCAGGTGGTCAACAACATTGTGACAAACGCCATCAAATACAGCCTGGAGCAGGCGAAAATCCGTATCTTCATTACAGAGGACGAGAAATATTACAAAATTTCCGTCAAGGATACGGGTATGGGCATCACCCGAGAAGATCTGCCCCGTATTTTCGAGCGTTTCTATCGTGTGGATAAAGCTAGAAGCCGTGCCATGGGTGGCACTGGTCTGGGTCTTGCCATTGCCAAGGAAATCATGGAAAGCCATAAGGGTCGCCTGACGGCAGAAAGTGAATACGGCAAAGGCACCACCATGACCATGTGGTTCCCCAAGGAACGTCCAGAACTGGAATATGAACACGAATTTAAAGCAGGCGGCCCTACAGAATGACAGGATTTTTCCCGAAACGACACCGCAGTGACTGGAAAAATCAGGTGTTAAAAAACTGTAAGGGCGCTGTAACAGAACTGTAATATTCTTGCTGTATAATAATGGCAGTGAAAAATATGAGTAGACGGTAAGGAGGTGACGGAGATGAAAAAAAGATTGTTTGGCCTGGTTTTGGCAGGACTTTTGTGCTTTTCTCCCGTCAGTGCATTTGCCGCAGAGGTAACTCCCATCACTGTCAGCAGCGGTATTGACCTGTACCAGGAAGAAACAGAATCTACATTTGACAGCAGCCGCACCATTTACGGCGAAGCGAAACCCAATACAAAGGTTTCTGTATCTGTCAGCTGTAAAGACGCCAACGGGGATATGAGCGTTGTAAGCGCACAGGAAGTGACTGTAGGTTCCATGGGAATCTTCGCAGCTACCGTTGGACTGGAAATGGGTTATAACTATGTGACACTGACGGCGGATAAAGCTGGGTATGAAGAAGCGTCTTACACAGTAGTGATCAAGCGCCTGCCCAATCAGCTGAAAAAAGATCTGCAAAACATGATCGCGCTGCCCGGTCTGTACTAAGGGCACAAAAAATATAAATTCATAAAGAAGCGGTGAGATCGAATGAAAAGAAACAGGATTACAAATGTTATCATTGTTGTTCTGGTCATAGCCGCTGTGTATCAGACAGGAGAGTTATGGCTTGAAGGAACAGCAGGCCATAACTTTTTTCGTGCAGTAAAAGAATCTATTTCTGCTACAGATGAAACATCGGAAAGCAATGCACTGCTTGCTACCCGTTATGCTGTGGGGGATGGAGCAAGTAATTTTTCCGTGTATTATCCCGACAAAGTTGGCAGCAGTGATATGCTGGAAAAGGCCAATGATGTATTGCAGGAAATATTGGCGGAAAACATCGGCGAAAGCACGGAATTGGAAAAAGCCGACTGGAAAGAAATGCTGCAAAATAAATGCATTGTCATGCAGTATGATTTTATGATCAATATGGATGATTATCTGGAGGGCATGCGCAGCCTGAAAAATGGTCAGGATTTGGAGAGCTTTGACTATATCACCATTGTGCCTGCAAGACGGACAGGTGAGGAAAGCAAGGCGTATTTTGTCAATTCCCAGACCAACGACTGTGTGGTCTATCGGGCAATGAAAAGCAAATCTGCCTCCATACTTTTTGAGGCGTTGCAGGCGCAGCCAGAGGGGGATATGGTCTATATCTCCACAGGGCAGAAAACCAGCTCTGCTGTCCTCAGACGGAATCTGTTCCTGCCCCAGTGGGCGGAGCTGCCCTATCAATATGACACCTTGCAGCAGGTGCCTGCCTTTGAACAGGAGGGTGCTGTGAGCCGTATGCTGCTGGAGAATACGGCAGAACGGTTTTTCCGTAACTTCTCCGTGGACTGGAGTCAACGGGATGAAAACGGGAATTTTGTATTCAGTGACAGCTCTGTTGTGCTCCGTTATAACCCGGGCAGCCGGATGCTGGAGTATTACAACTATGAAAATTATGGCAGTGATGACCCGAAAACAGCCCTTTTGGATGGCTATCAGATCAGCTGTAATTTCATGACCAATGATGCTTCTTTGCAGACCGATGTGTATTTGGCGGATATTGGCGGCAGCGGCAATGAAACAGTTTATTACTTTGATTACGCCGTCAATGGGCTGCCTGTGTATCTGTCGGAAAGCTTCCAACAGGAAATCGGCATGAAACATGCCATTGAAGTGACGGTCAGCAACAATTCTGTTAAGAAATACCGTCGCTATGCGGTGAATTATCAGGCATCAGGAGCGAAAGACGCGAAATTGGATGTACAGTTTATCGACGCTTTGGATGCAGCCAACCGTTTGTATCAGGAAACGGTAGAGCAGCGTGAGATTGCAGATGTGAAAAACATTGCGCTGGGATATTTTGCAGATCAGACAGAGGATATCCGTTTGCAGTGGTTTGTGAACCTTTATGACCGGATATTTCTCATTGAAACAGACAGTACCTTGCCGTCACAAACGGCAGTAACAGAAACAGAACCGGCAACGGTGGTCAATGCATCTGTCGATTCCTGAAATTTGAAAAGAAAGGAGGCAGTCTATGGAGTGGCAAAAAGCGAAAAAATTTGTGATTGTGCTGCTGGTGATACTGAACGCCTGTCTGGCAGTGCTGAACTATCAGCATAACCGAGAAAGCGCCATGACTGCTTCTCAGGAAAAAGCAATTTTTGAAGTGCTTTCCAAAAATGGCATCACCATGTATACGGATCTGATCACAGATATGGAGCCTATGAGCCGTCTGGCTTGTATGGTGCCCACCTACACCAAAGAGGACTTGGAAAGCGCCTTTTTTGACGGAGAAAAGACCACTGTCGTCCCCAGCCAGACCACTACGGTCTATCGTACCGCAACGGCAGAATTGACTGTGGAAGGCGCCAATGGAACACTGATATTTCCCCAGGTGGCAAAAGGAAAGGGAGAACTGAGCCGAGGAGACGCTCTGAAAATGGCAGAGGATTACATGGACGGCAAAGAGAGAATCTTTGGGGAATTTGTTTCCTATGACCTTCTGGAAACAGAGGAAGGCTACTGCGTGGTATTTTATGAAAGATATGATGATACCATGGTGTTTTCCAATTATTTCAGAGTGTTTGTTTCTCAGGCAGGGATTTATCAGGTGCAGTTTGTTTACTGCCCTGTGGTGGGGTATAACGGCGAGAAAAAGGATATTTTCTATGGGGATGAAGCATTGCTTACCTTCATGCGGGAGCTGCGGAAAGACCACCCGGAAGGGGCTTTTACCGTAAACCGTATGGAACTTGGCTATGACCTGTCGGATAAAGAAAGCCAGACCAAAGAAGGGATGCTTTATGCAGTGCCCTGTTACCGCATCTATCTTATGGAACAGGCGGAACCTTATATCATCAACGCCTATACATGCAAACTCATCAATGAAGAATAAAACAGACAGACTTGCGATGTAAGAAACCGCAGGTCTGTTTTTTTGTACAGGCACACCGCCTCTTGGCTGACATATATTGTGCATAACAGGATTTTTCCGGGAGGTGGGAACATGGAGGGAACCATGCTTTTGTCGGAAGTCCCTCTGGGACAGAGCTGTCAGGTGGTGGAAAGCCATCTGCTGCGGCTGCTGGACTTGGGTTTTTGTGAAGAAAGTCAGGTGGTGCCCCTGTATACATGCCCTTGGGGCGGCACACGCCTGTATCATGTGAAACAGACTCGCATTGCCCTCAGGGACAATGACGCAGCACAAATCCAAGTGAAGGCGGTGAAATGAGGATGAGCGAGGAAAAAAGACCATGTATTGCTTTGGCAGGCAATCCCAATACGGGGAAAAGCACCCTGTTCAATGCCTTGACAGGGCTGAAGCAGCACACAGGCAACTGGTCTGGGAAAACCGTAGGCAGGGCTGAGGGACGGTTTTGTTTGGGGAAGAAAGAAGCGGTTTTGGTAGACCTGCCGGGGATTTATTCCCTTTTTTCCGCTGGAGCAGAAGAAGCCTGTGCTCGAGATTTTCTGGCTTTTGGCGGCGCTGACGCTGTGGCTGTGGTGGTGGACGCTTCCGCTTTGGAACGGCATCTGCCTTTGGCGTTGCAGGTTATGGAATTGATGCCCCACTGTGTGCTGTGTTTGAATCTGGCTGACGAAGCGGAGAAAAAAGGTATTTATGTTGATGAGAAAAAGCTGTCGGCTTTGACAGGTGTTCCCGTGGTGAAAACGGCTGCCAGAACGGGAAGAGGTTTGTCAGATTTGACAGCAGCTTTGGAAAAAGTTATGGAGCAGGAACAACAAGTGCGCCATACGCCTTTTCATAAGGCTTTGCCAGAGGACTTTGCAAAACTGCTGAAAGAAGGGGAAAAACTGCTGCCAAAAAGCAAAACCAGTCCACTTCTTCTGGATTTTATTTGGCAAAAAGAGGAGGATGTTTTGCTGGATGGAGAAGTTGGCGAGGAACTGCGCCAATGGAGAACGAGATGCAATGGATATTTTGCAGGAGAGGAAGAAGCCCTTGCTGTTTATCGGAAAGAACGCTCCCTTTGCTTCCAGAAGTGGGCAGAGAACCTGACGGCTGCCGTCTGCAAAAAAGATGAAGGGAAAGCAGATGCAACAGCGCGGATGGATAAACTGTTTCTGCGGAAACGGACGGGAGTGCCGATGATGCTGCTTTTGCTGGCGTTGGTGTTCTGGATTACAGCAGTAGGGGCAAATGTGCCTTCTCAAATGCTCATGTCCGCTTTTACCCAGTTGGGGACAGCATGCCGCGGTGTACTGGTGTCTTGGGGAAGTCCTGTTTGGCTGGAAAGTCTGCTGATGGATGGGGTATTTTTGACAGTAAGTTGGGTGGTTTCTGTGATGCTGCCGCCTATGGCTATCTTCTTTCCTATGTTTACCTTGCTGGAGGACTGCGGTCTGCTGCCTAGGATTGCGTTCCAGCTGGATGGGCTGTTTCGTCGGGCAGGTGCCCACGGAAAACAGGCGTTGACCCTTTGTATGGGCTTTGGCTGCAATGCCGCCGGAGTCACGGCATGCCGCATCATTGATTCCCCCAGAGAACGGCTCATTGCTATATTGACCAATAACTTTGTGCCTTGCAATGGGCGGTTTCCGACGATTTTGCTGCTGACGGCTGTGTTTTTAGCGGCAGGAAAGCCGTGGATGTCTGGGCTTGCTCTTTTTGTAGTCATTGGGCTTTCGGTGGGCATGACATTGTTGGTTTCTTTCTTCTTGAGCCGAACAGTGCTGAAAGGTATGCCCTCTGCCTTTGTGCTGGAATTACCGCCTTTTCGCCGTCCCCAGATTGGGCAGGTGCTAGTGAGGAGTTTGCTGGACAGAACCATTTTTGTGCTGGGGCGCGCCATCACAGCGGCGGCACCAGCAGGGGCGGTCATTTGGCTGCTCCAGCGGATTCAGATAGGGGATGGCACACTGCTGACACAGATTGCCCTGTTTCTGGAACCTTTAGGAGGGCTTATGGGACTTTCCGGCCCTATTTTGCTGGCATTTCTGCTGGGACTTCCTGCCAATGAGATTGTACTGCCTATCTTGCTGATGTTTTATAGCCAAAGCGGCATGTTGGTGGAAGGGGGCAGCCAGACGGGGGCAATACTTATGGCAAACGGCTGGACTTGGACAACGGCTGTCTGCGCCATCCTGTTTTCCCTGAACCATTTCCCCTGCGCCACCACGCTGCTGACCATTCGCAAGGAAACGGGCAGCCGAAAATGGATGATGATTTCCTTCCTGCTGCCAACAGTCATTGGCATTTGTTTGTGCGCCGCTGTTCATGGCTTGTTTATGTTGTTTGGTTTGGCTTAATTTTTTGGAAAAAATGTGTTATACTGAGTACTTGAAAAGGAACAAAAGAAGGCGGTGGCAGAAATGAACGAGAATTTATGGAAATTGTTGGAGAAGGCAAAAACAGACGCTGTTTTGCTGGCGGCTCTGGAAGCAACCAGAAAAGAAGCAGACCCGGCACTGGCGCTCTGCACATTGGCGACAGAACAGGGATTTCCGGTGACGGTTGGGGAATTGTTTGGAGAAGGAGAGGAGTATACCTCCAATCTGCTCAAAAGCTGCAATGGCGGCGCAAGTTACCCCTTAGATGGCTGGGAAGATGCCTATGATTTGTTTTTCGCGTCTTTGGATGCTCTGAAAAAACTATAAAAATAAGCCGGCGTTTCAAGACATTTGGTTCATGAAACGTCGGCTTTCTATTTCTGATGTTTTCTTGCAAAAGGTTATTAGAACAGCCCAACTTTAGACAGATATTTGTCGATGAGCTGCAATTTTGCTTCTGTGGAATATCCCATTTTCTTACTGATGAAAGAGCACAGCAGTTCAATGGTGAACAGCACCGCAACGTAGGAGTTAAAGAAGGTATTGCTGTCTACGCTGACGGTAAGGAGCTGTGTGGCATATTTTGCCAAAGGGGAACTTGCCTTGTCTGTAATGAGAACGATTTTTGCGCCGGATTCATAAGCCATCTGGGCTGCCAGAAGGTCCATTTCCGAATAACGGGGAAAGCTGACGGCAACGATACAGTCGTTTTCCGTAATGTCGCAAAGATGGTCGATGACGTTGAGGGCAGGGTGGGATGTTTCGTAAACATCCGGCAGCAGATGCTTCAAAAGCAGAAGCAGCATATCCCCCACGCAGGAGTTTGCACGGGATGTGACGATGAATTTCCGTTTGCTGCCTGTGATGAGTCCCGCTGCCCGTTCAAAGGACAGGGAATCATTCTGGTTCACACAGGATTTCAGGTTTTGCAGTACATTGGAAAAATAGCTTTCCATGATGTCGCTCTGATCCAGCTTGCCAATGCTCAGCTTCAGTCTTTCAGACGGAATGGTGATGTTGTCGGAAACGCTGTTGATGCGTTCTGTATAGGTCTTGCGGATACTCCGCTGGAAATCCATAAAGCCTGTATAGCCCAGTGTGCGGGTGAAACGAATGACAGAGGAGTCGCTGACCTGCAGACGTCTTGCGATTTCCGTCGACGTGATGAAACATGCTTCTGCGAAATTATCCAGAATAAACTCCGCAATGAGTTTTTCTTTTTTTGTCAGCTTTACGCCCATAAGCTGCGCCCGTAGTTCTTCTGTCATAGTCTCCCTCTTTTCCATTTCTTGCATATACTATGTAGCCCCATTTTCTCATACTCCCTATCCCTTTTCAATAGAAAAAGTAAAAAAGCCGTAAAATTTCAAAAAAATATACATTTGCATTTGTCCAAAATGTTGTAAGGCAGATGGTTTTCGTATATAATAAGGCAATATATGTAATGGAAATTTTCGTTTAGGAGGAGATCATTTGGCAGAAACGATAGCAAATTGGTTTGTAACAACATTTGAGGGTACCCTTGCGCGGGAATGGATTGTATTTTTGGTTTCCCTGCTGCCCATTCTGGAGCTGCGCGGCGGTATCATTGCGGGCTTTGCCATGAATATGGAATGGCTGCCTACATTCATCATCGCATATATTGGCAATATCTTGCCCATTCCCTTTATCCTGCTGTTCATCCGGTATATTTTCAAGGTGCTGAAAAAGACACCTATGCGCCGCGTAGTAGAATGGTGTGAACGCAGAGCGGAGCAGAAAAGTGAACAGATTCGCAAGTACGCTTATTGGGGTGTGTTCCTGTTTGTAGCGGTGCCTTTGCCCGGTACCGGCGCATGGATGGGTGCTCTCATCAGTGCGCTTTTGGGCATGGACCCCAAAAAGACATTCCCTGTTATCATGGCAGGTGTTTTGACAGCAGGCATCATCGTATCTGTACTGTCCTTCGGTTTACTGGGCAGTCTGGGACTGTAAGAAGGGGGAGAGAACATGGCAGAACGTATTTCAACACCTTCCAGAACCAAACAAATCATTGAGGAAAACGGCTTTTACTTCAAAAAGAACTTCGGCCAGAACTTCCTCATTGACAGCAACATTCTGGACAACATCGCAGAATGCGCTGGTGTCACAAAAGAGGACTGTGTGCTGGAAATTGGCCCTGGTATCGGCAGTTTGACACAGGTATTGGCAGAACACGCCAGAGAAGTGGTTGCCATTGAAATTGACAGCAATCTGATTCCCATTCTGTCCAAAACACTGGCAGATTATGACAACATCGAAGTCCGCAATCAGGACATTTTGAAAACAGATATTGACGCCATTATTCGGGAGAAAAACAACGACCGTCCCATCAAAGTGGTGGCAAACCTGCCTTATTACATCACTACACCCATCATCATGGATTTGCTGGAAAATGAGCGGAAAGTGGACACCATCACCGTTATGGTGCAGAAAGAAGTAGCAGAACGGATGCAGGCAGGCCCAGGGGATAAGGAATATGGGGCTCTGTCCATTGCGGTACAGTATTACTGCGACGCCCATCTGGATATGATTGTGCAGCCTTCCTGCTTTATGCCCCGTCCCAAGGTGGCTTCCGCAGTCATCACACTGAAAGTGCTGCCGGAGCGTAAAATTGCCGCAAAAGATGAGGAATTGTTCTTCCATCTGGTGAAATGCGCCTTTGGACAGCGCCGGAAAACACTGCTGAACTGCCTGTTCAATCAGGGGAATCTGGGCTTTTCCAAGGAAGAATGGACAGAAATCCTCACTTCTTTGGGCTGGGACCCTCGTGTCAGAGGGGAAGCATTGTCCATTGAGGATTTTGCCAAACTGACAGACGCGGTTTTTGACGCAAAACAGAATCAGTAAATACAGATATGCTCTGACGAAAGTTGGGGCATATTTTTTTGCTTATGGATTCGACGAAATAACTGGAATTTTGTCGCAATATCAAAGAAGGGTCTTTTCTAAATGACAAAGTTTGCCTGTGGAAGGGGAAAGAAGGGAATACAAATTTAGGGGCATCTTTATAAGAAAACAAAGAAAGCCCAAATCTTTATGATGCAAAGGATATTGGGTTTCTTATTTTTAAAGATTTTATTTGATATGTTTGTCGCAATTCCCCTAAGAAATCGAGGAAAAAGAAAATCCGTGTTTTCTTAAGGGGAGATTGCCTTTGTATGGTCTTTTTTCTTTTGGGAAAATAAACAGATTCTGCCTTTTCTATATATGGTGGGACAAAAGAAAATTTCTACCATATCTTTGATTTTTCAACAAATCCAACAGCACCCGACAAAATGAAAGTCCTTTCGGCAAGCCAAAATCCTGCGGTCTTTCCCAAAATTCTCCATGGAATCCGACAGTGTCCTCCATAGGCTGACAGGAAATGTGCTTTGTCGCAAAAATCGAGGAAAAAGCCGAAAAAATGGCGGTTTTTCCGTCGGGATTTGTCTGCCGAAACCGTATTGTCACGGCATGCATGCTGTACTATAATCAACCCAAAAGCAAGAATGTTTGTCATATTCATGCAGCAAACTACAAAGCGGAGGGATTGATTTTGAGCCAAATGAAAATAAAAGTGCTGTTAGCCGATGATAATAAGGATTTTTGTGATATTGTCGTGAATTATTTGCAGAAACAGGAAGATATGCAGGTGGTAGCCGTTGCCATGGACGGCATTGACGCTATGAACAAGATTCGGGAATACCGTCCCGATGTGGCAGTCATTGACGGCATCATGCCCAGACTGGATGGCATTGGTGTGTTGGAAAGACTTCAGAAAAATCCGGATATGCACCAGCCCATTACCATCATTTTGTCAGCACTCAGTCAGGATAAAGTGGTACAGCGTGCCATGGAACTGGGTGTTGGGTATTACATGATGAAACCCTTTGATCTGGAAGCCTTAAGCCAGCGCATCCGTCAGCTTATGCAGGAACAGCCCGCAGTGAAACCGGCAGGAAGTGTATTTGCGGCAGCGCCTGCGGCGCAGGGAACGGTGGATCTGGAAACGAGAGTTACCAATATCCTTCATGAAATCGGTGTGCCTGCCCATATTCGTGGGTATCATTACATGCGAGAAGCCATTATGATGAGTGTCAACGATATGGATGTCCTCAATTACATCACAAAGGAATTGTATCCTTCCATTGCCAAAAAGTGCAACACTACACCCAGCCGAGTGGAACGCGCCATCCGCCATGCCATTGAAGTGGCTTGGAATCGGGGAAAGGTGGAAGTCATCCATGAATTATTCGGTTATACTGTAAACAACCATAAGGGCAAGCCCACAAACAGTGAGTTCATTGCCCTCATTGCCGACAGACTGCGTCTGGAGCAGAAAGCCGGCTGAGTAACAGGAAATGCCTTGTCTGCTGTCTTACTTCCTTGCGGCAGCAGAACTTGTTCCACATAACTGCCTCCATACAAAAATCAGGGTGGATTCGTTGAAGAATCCACCCTGATTTTGTTTTGATAGAGAAAAGAATGATCTTGAGATCAAGATTAAGGAAAGGCGTACCCTTTGCGGTTCGGTCATTTCCTATCAGGAAACGTGATGTCTATTGTTATATATAATCAACTGTTTCCATTCTGTAATTGGTGTTATCACCGAATGGCTTTGCATGGACATAATGCTGTTGTTTCCTGTAAGGGTTTGAAGGGTTTGCCAATGGAAGCTGGTTGTGGATGCCGCAGACGATTTCCCTGCTGCCATAGGAGCTGGTTGATTTTGTCCAAGCTTCTCTGCTGCGCTGCTTGCAGATGGCATTCCCTCGATTTAGACAAATTGCGGCAGTCAGGCATCTGGGTTTTGAACTTACAGTACCATCTCTTATCGTTCAGATGGCTCAGAATTTGCTCTATGGTCAAATGATTGCTCTTGTTCGTAACTAGCAGGTGCGTAGTCTCTCATACTGAACCCACATTTTCCGCTTTTCTTAACTTCATATAGTGCTTCATCCGCACACTTGAACACGTCAACATACTTATCTCCCTTTTTACAGCGGCAACCGCCGAAGCTGACAGTTAGATCGCTGAGGGGATACTGCTCTGCAAGAAGCTTCACCTGATGGATCACTTCCACAATCTTGCGGTTAAGGATATCATCTGTAAGAGGTGCATCCACATAGATGATGAACTCATCGCCGCCGAACCGTCCAATACAGTCCGTTTTTCGGAAACAGGTATGTAAGATTTCAGCCATCTGAATCAGAATTAGATCCCCGTGATCATGGCCATAATTGTCGTTGACTTTTTTGAAATTGTCCAGATCAACGATGAGCAGTATGCCGCCTGTGCTTTTCAGCCGCTTGCGGATATCTTTCACTAGACTGTCTTTGTTCAAAAGGCCGGTCAGGAAATCTTGGCGAAGCGTCTTGATATTACGCAGATGCAGGACGAGAAATACCGATGTAATGGCCATATTCAGCGTATTGAGAAAAAGTCCCAAGTTTATCAGCAGCAAGTTTTCCTTGGAGATGAGATAATCACTGGGAATGATGATGACCGCACCCCAGCCGTTGCTTAACTTGCACATATAAAGATTGCCCTTTCCATTAGAGCATTCCCCGTAATAGGATACTTCAATGAAGGCATTATCCAGAATGTCATCATGGGGTATTTTGGAATCTTCCTGCCCAGTGGAATAGGTCAGTGCTCGTTGGTGATCGTAAACCTGTATGCTGTAGCCGTTGGGTAAATGGGAAAGATCCATCCAGTTTTCTCCCATAAGATACACATCCATGGCAACGACGTCTTGTCTATCGGACAGCGCAAGAGACATGGTGAATACATTTTGCCCGGTGACAGCGTCCCGATATAAATTGGAGCATACAATGTTCCCAGGCCCTGCTGCCACTGCGTCAGAATACCATGACGTGGAGGCAAAATCATAGTCATCATCTCCGGCCCATGGGTGTGCGGCGACGATCCTGTCATCTAAAACAGCATAGATATCAAATGAGGTGGTGACAAATTCTCCGCTGATTTTCTCACAATAATAATTCATATATTGCTGAATATTTGTATGAGAAAGCTGCAGATCTACCATCTTATCCAAGTCTTTTCCCACCTGATTCACAGCCAGGTAGAATTTCTCCATCTGCTTTTCGATTTTTTCCACCTGTGTTTGTGCCATATATTTTCCGTTTTGGATGGAATTTTCCATAAAAACACGCCTTGCTTCAAACATAAAGTAACCAAATACTACCTCTACTACCACAAATAAGGAAATGTACAAGATGAGTATGCTTCTCTTTTTGAATTCAGAGCTTGGGTTCATACGGTTCACCTCTCAATACATAAAATTTTTTTGGTAAATCTCTGTTGCCCAAGAATACGTTATAGGATTAAGGCATTTATAGTGTTTATCATATTATATTTTCTTTAGGAAAATATTGTAAAAATCTTTTGCTGGGATGGGTTTGCTATAATAATAGCCCTGACCATAGTTGCATCCCATGGATCGGATCAATGCTTCGTCTTCCTGGGTTTCCACGCCCTCTGCGACGGTTTCGATGCCTAATTTCTTAGCCAACGAAAAGATCAAAAGCATCACGTCATTTTGAGAGGATTTTTGCGAGGATTTTACATCCATCAAAAACATGCGATCCAGCTTAATCTGATCAATATGAAGTTTTCCAAGGGTGTTCAGGGACGAATAGCCTGAGCCAAAATCGTCCATGGATACACGGAATCCGGCTTTGTGCAAACGAGAGATTGTGTTGTTCAACTCCTCGATGTTTTCAAAGGCCAAACCTTCCAAAATTTCCAGCACAATATACTGGGGGGATACCTGATAGCGGGAGGTGATTTCCAACAGCTTATCCAAGTAGTCATCGCTGACAAAGAGCGCTTTTGTCTGATTGATGGAAATGGAAATGGGTGGTTTTCCATGAACCGTCCATTTTTTCAACAGCTGACAGGATTTTTCCAGCATGTAAAGATCTAACTGCTTGCAAAAACCGTTTTGCTCAAACAGCGGAATGAATTGATTGGGAAAGAGGAGGCCACGCTCTTTTGTTTTCCAACGAACCAGAGCTTCGGCACTTTCAACTTTTCCGGTGTTCAAATTCATTTTCGGCTGGAGATATACTTGATATTCGTTATCATCAAGGGCACGATACATGTTGGCTTCAATATATTGATGCAGCTGTTCCTGTTGGTGGATGGAATCATTATACATACAAACGTTGTCGTCACCTGATTGCTTTGCATGGGTTAATGCCACCATGAGGCAATTCAGATTTGTCTGGATATTAAAGGGATCGGGAGACGTCACAGAGGAAATTGCTCCGCAATAAATAGAAAGTCGGTAGCCATCCAATAGATCAGCTGCCATGGTTTTCAGCAGAGATTCTATACGTTTTATACGCCGTTTAACATCCTCAGCCCCATATTCTGCGGTGGCAAGATAAAAGGAATCCGCTGTGGGACGGCAGAGCAGCTCACTGTCCTTCAGATCATCGCACAAAATATCCTTCATTTTACACAAAAGTTGATCAGCTCTGTATATGCCGTATGTATCATTGATATACTTGAAATTGTGAATATTTAAGGCGATAAGCATCCACGGATCACGATTTTTGATTTTTTGATCTGTCAATTTACAAAAATAATTCCGGTTATAGGCGCCTGTCAATTCATCAAAGCAGGAAAGCTGGAGCAGTTTATTTTCGTTGGCCAGTGTATTATATGCCACTTTTCGGTGGTAGATATAGAAAGCCAGCAAAATAACACAGAATATAATAATCAACGAAACAAACATGATAGAGTCTATGTTTGCCAAGATCCATTCCTGCGGCGTGTACTCCACTTCATCCAAAAGATAGTTGGACAGATGGATCTGGGTATCCTGATCACGGATGGAGCTGGAAAACTGATTCAGCAGCGAAATCATTACGCTGGGGTTGGGCAGGGCATTTGTCACAGCAACGGCATAAGAGAGTTCTTTCGTATCTGCCAAGTCTGTCATAATATCATTATAAACCACTTTTTTGCGCAGGTAATAATTCAGAGAGTATTCGTCTAACCGCGTGCAGGTTTTCTCATTGTCTAGAATCATATTCAAAGCGTTCTCTGTATTCATATCAAATCCCAGCACTTCGCCATCTGCATGGTCATGAGCTGCGGAATAGGCGCGACACGCATAGCTATGGAAGTAAGGAAGGGTCAAGCGGAATCCTTTTTCACAGGAAAGGGCCGAATCCGTTGTGATGCCGGCAATCAGATCAACCTGATTATCCCGGATCAATTGGAGTGCATCCTCCATGTTATCTACCAGCACGACCTCATATTCCAGTCCAACACTCTTGGCAAAGTCCTTGAAATACTCTACGGAAAAGCCTGTCAGCTCACCGTCTTTTATGTATTGAAACGGTGCGTTCCCTTCAAAGAACAAAACGCGAAGGGTTCCCAGAGACTGAATATATTCCAGTTCCTCTTCAGAGGCACGGAAATAATCGGTATCCAGAAAGTAATGATCATATAATTCCTCCTGAAGATTCTCATAAGAAAGGGACATGATCTCCAGAGCGGAATTGAGCTCGGGAAGCAGATCCTGGCGGGTGGGAGCCAGTGCAAAGTAATAAGGCTTTGGAGAAAAGTGACCGATACTTCTCAACCCATCTGGCAGTGCAATATCCACCTGAAGTGTTGCATCTGCTTCGCCGCTAAAAACGGCATGTATCACTTCATCAAAGGTATCATAGTTTACGATTTCATAAGTAAATCCATTGATTTTTGCATACTGATCAAACAGCTCCAATCTATCGGATAGCCCGGGGTAAGATGCAACCGTAATACCATCCCAGTTGGAAAAATGCTCGTTTATATAGGAAGAATCGTCTCTGACAGCCAGCACTGTATAGGTTGAGCCGTAATCATAGCTGGGGTAGAGGAACATTTCCTCTAGAGCAGGGCTGCGATTCATGGTTCCCATCATGTCGATTTCACCCCGCTGCAGCTGATTTAATAGGGTGGAAATCTGAGTGTTGGTATCTCCTTCGGCTGGAACGTATTCAATCTCCCAACCAGTAAATAAGTTTAGCTGATTGAGATAATCTACCATGTATCCGGCATAATCCCCGTTTTCATCAATATAAGATATTCCATGTTGAATGGGAAAGCCGACACGCACAACGTTATCTGATGCTGCATGCACTGGAACAGGAAAAAGGCCAAGCAGCAGTATTATGTTAGCCACCCATAAAAGTGCGTTCAATTTCAAACTTTTCAATGCTACCATCTCGCAGTCTATCATAATTTTGTAAAAAAGTATATCTTTGCTGTCTGTTAGACATTATTAAAAGTACACGCAAAAGTTCTATTGAGTATAATCAAAAAAACCATATTTTACACGTTTGTAAGAATGCGGAAGGGAGTTGGAAACGAAAGTGCCTGACCATGCTGTTTATACATATAGGAACCTCGTGAAAATCCTGATTTTGACGAAGGGTGTCAACTTTTTCGACACCCTCAAGCAGTCCTTAATCAGATGGCTGTTTTCTGAGGATGATTTTACACATATCCTTTTCCTGCTCGTACTATGGAAGAGTTTTTGCCGCTATCTGATAAACTTGTAATCGTGCAATATTATTCTCACGAAAAAACAGCTTTTCCTTAATATAGAATAATATATTAACTATGATATCGACAGTATTTGGCAAAAATTAAGTTTTTTTATACAAAAATAGCATCATAATTGTATTTATATTTAACTTTATTTTACAATTATCAAAATATCTTTTTCTTTGGAATTTCCGCTGGTTTTTATGTTGTTATGAAAGGAGTTTCCTTAAATAAGTGTATGCATAAGGAATCATAAACAGGGTTCTTCCCTGCGCGTGTCTTTTGTTCGCAAAGCAGTAAGGCAGAAGAACCGGGGAGCAGATGATATCCTGCCTGCGGTACTGGAAAAATGGTATGACAGAATCAAAAAAATCTCCTGTTTGTAAAATGGTTTTTCGGGCGTATACATGTGGAACAGGAAAGTATATCCAGATGGCAGGGAGACTGTCATCCGTTTTTAGAAATCCACATAGAATGGCAAGAAGGCTGCGTCAGACTGAAAAGAAAAAAGTACGTTTTCAAAAGAAAGCGTACTCTTTGTATCCCAAATGGGATTATACATCTTTATAAGTTTCCTAGTGGACGTGCTCTGAAAGGAAACGCTCAAAGCAACTTCTCTTTAAGAAAACACTGATTTTTCTTATCCTTGATTTCTTAAGGGGAATTGCGACGGCTGTCTTCAGAAGAAAACATAACAAATAAAATCTGAATAAAATAAGAAAGCCAAAATCCTTTGTCATAATAAGGATTTTGGCTTTCTTTGTTTTCTTATGAAGATGCCCCTAATGGGAGCACGTTTTTTTGCTGGATAACAAAAGAGAGCAGCAAGAGAGGCTCGTTTGGCAGGTGGCAAAGAGACTGGAGAGCCTCGCGTTGGTCAGGATACAGTCCCATCCAAAGCCGTTGCCTGCAAAAGTATATTCTAAGAGGCTGCACTCAAATCCTGCACCCAGAAAATTCATCTGGCTGGGAGATTTTCTGCATATTGGCACAGGCCAGAATACAGACTGGAGCCGTTTTGATAGGGGCTGCACAGCTGTCGATTTCAATGATTTTTTCCTTGGTTTCCTTTTTGAATCATTACAAATTCCCATTCCTGATTATAGGCGGAAGCGGAGGCAGCCATAGCGGTTTGGAGAATCCGGTGGGGTTTTTCCGGTTTCATAAATTGAATCCACAAGAAAGCTCCTTCTGTAAGAAAATGTTTGGAAACAAAGTGTCTATATTTTATGGACTATCATACGTCAGAAGCAGATGGGGAGGCAAGAAGAAAATATAGCTGGCAAAAATAATCATTTGAGTTTGTCAACAGGCTCTTTTGTCATACTTCCCCCCAAATTTGATATTTTCAGGGTTTTATATATTTCATATCTTTTAATATCTTCGATTCACATATTCTGTTACAGGGCTGATATGTGTGTTTATGGGATTTGATAAACCGCAGAAAATTAACGTTTTTTAGGAAAGGATGGTTATGGAATATGGTCTGTTTGGGTCTGTTTTGAAGAAAATAATGGACAAATAATGGACAGAAAATGGACAGAAAATGATGGGTAGTGATCGTGAGAAAAACATATTTTGGGACATAGGATGAGACAATTTACAAGAAGTTGATAAAACGTATTATCTGGATTTTGAGTTGTACCTGCTGACAACAGTGTAGGGAGATGCTGATGTTCTGAAAGGAATGAAGTAAGAGCGCATATTAATAAATCTATGAAAATGTATGGACTATGTGCTGGATTGGAAGTTGCTGAAAGGATAGTGTCAAGTGTAATCTTTTTGTGAAAAAACATAACATACTTTGAATCTTCTTTTAATCTATTGCTTTTGTTCGCCCCGTGGAATATAATATATGCTATATTACTATGTTTCGAGGTGGCAAGATGGAATTTATGACAGCAAGCCAAGCTGCTAAATTGTGGCATATATCTCAACGTAGAGTTCAAATTCTTTGCGCTGAAGGTCGAATCCCTGGTGTTTTCAAATTAGGGGAAGCATGGGCGATACCTACTGATGTAGAAAAACCTACTGACAAAAGAAAGAAAATGGAGAATGATAGTAATGAGCACACTTAATGTACTGGACTTGTTTTGTGGAGCAGGAGGCTTGTCATACGGCTTTGAGAGTGGAGGATTTAACATTCTCTTAGGTATTGATAATGATGCAAAAGCTCTGGAGACTTTTGAACTCAATCATAAAGGTTCAAAAACAATCTGCGGAGATATTACGCAGATTACTTATGAAGAACACATTAAGCCTCTGCTTGGTGGTAAGCAGATTGATGTGATTATTGGTGGTCCCCCTTGTCAGGGCATGTCTCTTTCGGGACCAAGAAAATTTGATGACCCACGCAATAAACTATATCTTTCATATATCCGTCTTGTAAAAGAAATTCAACCGAAGGCTTTTGTTATTGAAAATGTGCCAGGATTGGTTGGATTATTTGGCGGACAGATAAAAGACAGTATTATCGAGAAATTTACGGCAATGGGTTATCATATCGAATATAAAATTTTATGTTCGGCAGATTATGGTGTACCTCAAAACAGAAAACGTGTTATTTTTGTAGGGACAAAGGTGGGCAATTTTGAATATCCTGCAATCAATCCGAATGTAGTAACTTGCAGTATGGCACTATCTGATTTACCTGCATTGGAAGATGAACTTGGCGAGGAAGTATCGGAGTATGTGGCTCCCCCTCAGAACTACTATCAGAAGCTTATGAGAAGAAAATCTAATGTGGTATTAAACCATGTTGCAGCAAACCATTCAGATAAAGTTAAAAAGATCATTGCCCTTGTTCCTGATGGTGGCAATTATAAGAGTTTGCCAGAAGAATATCGTGAATCGAGAAATTTCCATGTTGCATGGACGCGTTTTGCAAGTGATAAGCCGGCTCCTACAATTGATACAGGGCATAGGCATCATTTCCATTATAAATACAACCGTGTCCCTACTGTAAGAGAATGTGCAAGATTGCAGTCTTTTCCTGACGATTTTAGGTTTTTAGGAAATAAGACACAGCAGTTCAGGCAGGTCGGAAATGCTGTTCCCCCTCTCATGGCACAGGCTATTGCAGAACAAATTAAGAAAATGTTGGAGGAATAGTGTATGAGCCAATATAGAATACCCAATGAATATTTCTTTAGGATTCATCATGTACGTCCACGATTCAAGGGTGATATTGAAAATGTTTTAATATATATGGCAGAGGAAATTTCCAAGGTTGGAGAAAGACCAACGGATGAATTTATTTCTGCTGTAAATGAGGCAATTTATCGATACCCCGGAAACGCTCATCGTGAATTGAAAACAATCAACAATTGGAGAACCGAAATTTCTGCATTGTTCGGTTTCATTGAACACACTGCTACTACCGATAAACCTGGACGCAGAGCCATTGAACTGGCTGAACGACAGGATTTGGTGGAATGTTTTAAGGTATTTCTTTACAACTTCCAATATCCTGGCGCACACATAAAGCCCCAAAATGTTTTGGAGCAAATTGAAGCAGGTGTTCACTTTAAGCCTGCTCAGTATATTCTGAAATTGTTGCGCCATGCCAATAAGGGTGGTGGAAACTCTGTTGGTTTGACAAAATTTGAGGTTTGCCATTGTATTTTTAATGACCTACGAGTTACCCGTGATAATGAAGGGGTTGAAAAAACATGGGAACGTATTTTGCAGAACCGAAAGGAGGGTTATGAATACGACCAGACGAGCGATGTGATTCGGTATGCTGGAGATATTATCGACTATATGGAAATTGCCAATCTGCTGAAGACCTATGATAGCAGAATGTATTATCTTAATACACTTGAAGAAGAAGCGATTATTAAGTTCTGCGAATCCTCTGAGTGGTTTGCGGAGTATGATGCGATGCTTCAAAAACGTGCTGGCTCCATGCAGGAGGTTAAAGATTGCTCAGTAGGTTGGTTCTCTTATGTCAATAGAGATATTCAGAATACCGACTTTGCTACAGATATTCTGGCTTATATTGCATCCGATGCAGATGAATTGAAAGTTCTTAAAGATACTATCTCAACGGAGCAGGATACAACGATATCTGATCTTATTGATAGAGATAATGAGTTGCGACGCAGAATAGCATCTTCATATGATGCGTTCACAACAAAAGACATTGGAGATATTGGGGAGAGCCTTGTTCATGGACACGAATGTATGCGAGTTAAGATTGGTGGTCGTGAGGATCTTATTCACTTGATTAAACGTATTCCTACTCAATTTGCTGTTGGTTATGATATAAGTTCTGTTGAATTGGATGAGAGAAAACGATATATCGAAGTTAAAACGACAATTAGTTCTAAGCCTTTGCATTTCAATAGGATACACTTAACAAAAAACGAGTGGAATACTGCAAGCAGCACTCATGACAGATATTATGTTTATCGTTTGCTTTTGAGTAAGTCAGAGAGAAAGCTGTTCTTGCTTCAAGACCCTGTTGGACTGTATAAAAAGGATTTGATTGATATGGTTCCGAGCGATGGTGCGGATATTACATTTGACCCACAGAGCGTGGGTAGATTTGAGGAGTTACTGACATGGGAAAATTGAGAGTTGCTTCGTTCTTCTGTGGATGTGGCGGAACGGATGTTGGCTTACTGGGAAATTTCTTTTATCAAGGAAAATATTATGCTTCTAATGAAATGGAAATTGTATATGCAAATGATATTGATGCTAATGCTTGTGCTATCTTTGAGAAGAACTTTAGTATTGAACCTGATAACAGAGATATACGTGCAGTAAAAAGTAACGAGCTTCCTGATTTTGATATTCTAACGGGAGGATTTCCTTGTCAATCTTTTTCTATCGTTGCTCAAAATCCTTTAAGGTTGGGTATCAAAGATGAACGAGGTATGCTATTTTTTGAGATGTGCCGTGTTCTTAGGGAAAAGCAGCCAAAATGTTTTATTGCAGAAAATGTAAAAGGTATTTTGACAGCGAACAAAAAAAGTGCTTTCCCATTAATCATTAAAGAGTTTGAGGAGAGTGGATATGATGTTAAATATACAGTTTTAAACTCTGCAAATTATGGTGTTCCTCAAAAGAGGGAGCGCGTGATTATAGTCGGGTTTAGAAAAGATTTAAAAGTTGATTTCACTTTTCCTAAAATACCGATTGAAAATGAAGAAAACTATGTTCCTCTTAGCACTGTTATTGAAGAGAATGTTGATGAAAAATATTTCTTCAGTGAAAGAGCGGTTGCTGGAATGATGAAAAATCGAGAAGCTATGAACAAAGGCAGGGCACAAGATATTACAAAACCTTGCAATACTGTTGGCGCACACCTTGCAAAAGTTTCTCTGAACAGCACAGATCCTGTCCTTATGGAAAACGGAAGATACAGAAGGTTTACCCCCAGAGAAGTTGCACGCATTCAATCGTTTCCAGAAACATTTGAGTTGGTGGGAAGTGAATCTGCTCAGTATAGGGCTTTAGGAAATGCAATTCCACCTGTCATGTTTTGGTATGTAGCAAATGCAGTATCAGAACAATTTCCTGATGAAGAATAATGACCAGACCAATAGCGATCAACTGTAAAAAGTTGGTCGCTATTATTTTTGTCATTATTTGGAAAGGATATTAACTCCGTGAACAAAAAATAGAAAGCTGAATCATTAGAAAACTACAGTTAGAAAAGCTGATTGCCGCCTATCATAGGGGGAAGTAGCTGGAGCGTGAAATGAAACGCTTGGCACTGAGTGAGACAATTTAACGGCTTTGTACTCGTTTGGGGTGGGGATACTTGAGAAGCTTCGGTGAGAGACTACCCTACTGACCGATGATGATATAATAGAGTTGCTGATCTTCCTTTTTCACAGTAAAGCTGCACAAAAGAAGTTAGACACATTGATTGAGAAGTGAAGAAAAATGCTGACAATGGAAGTCTGGTGAGAGCTATTGTTTCTGCAAAGTGCGATTATATATTGCCTAAAGGTGATGCATTACGTTTTGCCTAAAGTCCTTTATAGGAAGCCAATAATCTTCATATAGAACAGCCCTTCTGTTCCAATCCTTCAGTGGAAGTGATACGTCCTATTTACTGGCTGCTTCTAGCTACCATTGAGATACAAAACTGGAAGTGTCAATAAAAATGTGATATAATTGTTATAATATTTTGTGGCATTTATACTAATAAAAGGTGGGTAGTAATTATGCTTAGAGATATAAGAAAAATTGAATTGAAAGGTGCGATATTCGACTCTTTAACTCCATTGGACTTATTTGATCCTCATGAAGGTAATAAAATTAAAACAGTGAAAGGAACACTTGTCTATGGTAGGAATGGAACAGGAAAAAGTACTATTGCGAAAGCATTTCGTAAACTTTCTGGAGAGATTATTTCAACTATAACTGATACAAACATATATGATGATTTAGGTGCTTGCATATCTCTTCCAACAGAAGAGACAAAACATATTTTTGTTTTTGATGAGGAGTATGTAGATAGAAATGTTAGGTTACAGGAAGATCATCTTGAAACGATTGTAATGCTTGGAGAGGCAGTGGATCTAACAGAGAAGATTGAGAAAGCAAAAATTGAGTGCGATAAATATAAACAAGCCTATGAACAACAAAATCAAGTATTTGATGAATACTGTGATTCAAAGAATGTTAAGTCCCCTAAATATTACTTAAATAAATTGTCTAATGCATTAAGAGGAGATGATAATTGGGCGGGTCGTGACAGGGAAATTAACGGTAGCCGACAAAATACTGGTGTGAGGGATGATACATATATGAGGTTTGAATCACTTATGCCGGTAAAAACGAAAACAGAATTAATATTAGAATATAAATTAAAATTGGAGGAACTTAAGGCGGTTAAAACTGGGATAGGTACAATAGATAGTGAAGTACCAACTATACCAAATTCATATCAAGAATTTAATGATAAGACATTATTGAGTCTCCTTGAACAGGAAATAGAGAAGCCTGAGCTGTCTGATCGAGAACAAAAATTGTTGCTATTATTACAAGATGGCAAGAGAGAGGCTTTGCTAGACAGAATGAAACATTTTCAAAATAAAAATACTTCAGAATGTCCATATTGTTTTCAAAGTTTAACAGCTGAGCATAAGGAATCTTTAGTAGAAAGTATTAAAAAAGTGCTTAGTGAAATTGTTGAGGAGCATCAAAATAATCTTAGGCAACTGATGATGGAGCCTATTAGTATAGATTTAAGTTTGTATAAAAAACTTAATGGATATCAATTATGTGTTGATTTACTTGAACAGATTAATATATCTATACAGAAATATACAGAATGCCTGATTAGTAAAGTTAATAATCCTTATAAACCAATTATTATAGACGATGAGAAAGTGCAGGATTTATTAATTAAGATTAATCTTGAGCTTTCCAATTTGGAACAAGCGAGACTTGAATATAATAAAACAATGAAAAAAACAAGACCAATTATTACTGAGTTAAACCGAATTAATAGTGAAATTGCTTTTTATGATATAAAAGATTTAGCGGAACAATACCATAAGCAAGAAGCAGAATGCAGAGAAACAGAAAAATTGGTAAAAACCCAAAAAGAGCTCTATGATTTAAAGAAAAAAGAGGTGGAAGACTTAGAAGCTCAAAGAAGCAATGTACAACTTGCAGTTGATACAATCAACGCATGTTTAAAGTATATTTTTTTTGCAGAAGATAGATTGAAAATTGAATATGTGAACGGAGCATATAAACTTTTATCTTACGGAAAGAGCGTAAAACCTTGTGATATCTCTGAGGGAGAACGTAATATTATCGGCTTAAGTTATTTTTTTACAAGTATTCTTAGGGGTAAAGAAGAAAAGCAGGCTTATAATGAGGAATATTTAATTGTTGTTGATGATCCAGTTTCCAGTTTTGATGTTGAGAACCGAATTGGAATTCTATCGTTTTTAAAATATAAGATCAGTATGTTTTTACTTGGAAATATGAATACAAGGGTATTGGTAATGACACATGATTTAAAGACATTCTATGATATTCATAAAATTTTTGAAGAAATAATAACGGCATGTAAACAAAAGCAATATGCCAATGAACCTAAATTTAATCGTTTTGAAATTAGAAAAAAGGAATTAATTCCATTTTCGTATAATAAAAGACAAGAATATACAGAATTAATTTGTATTGTCTATAAATATGCGATGGGGCAAGATGATAGTTATGAGATTATTATCGGTAATATGATGCGACAAATACTGGAAGCATTTTCGACCTTTGAATATAAAAAAGGTATTGAAGACATATCTACAGATGAGAAGATTCTTGATTTATTGCCTGAAAAAGAGTATATCCCATATTACAGAAATTTAATGTACCGCTTAGTTCTTCATGGTGGCAGCCACAGGGCGGATCAGATAAAGGTAATGGATGATTTCAATTTCTTTAGTCTTATTTCTGAAACCGAAAAGAAGCGCACAGCAAAAGATATACTATGTTTTATTTATTTACTAAATAAACAACATTTATTGCAACATCTGCAAGAGTACAAAAGTGTAGAGGAAAATTTAAACTCATGGTGTAAGGATATTAAGAAAAGATCAACACCTAATTTATGAAATATAAGATAATAATCATTAAAGAACTATGTATATGGCATGGATTAAGCAGAGAATTTTAAAATTCTCTGCTTTTATTTTGACATAAAAATCTTACAGCTATCTATAATCCCAGCAGATTTTCTTTAATGGAAATGAATATGTTTCCAATCTTGTTGTAATATCTACCATAGTCGGAAAGTTGGTATTAGAAAGGAATACAGTTTTGGATATTGTGATTTTCTAAAGTCTGGTAGTTGAATCTGCCCATTTGTAGTGTGTCATCATGAAAAGAAAAGTTCTCTGACCTTCTCTGAATCAACAGTTGAAATCTCAATATTGTCATTGCAAAATTCTAGGATAGCTGCTTTCTGGAAATCGAAACAGATGACTTCCCCAGAACAGTTCGCATAATCCAGTTGTGTTTTGAAAGAGATTAACCTCTTTAGGTCGCAATCGATACAAACAAGAACAGGAAGCCCATCTTTGTTATAGCCATCATTCAAGATATAGTTCTTTTCTTTTTTATGCAGATCTTCGGTTAGAATGGAGAACAGATCTTCATACAATTCTGTATTCTTCAGAAGCTGCAACAGCATGATACCATTTTCATCCAAGGGGATAAAACAAAACCGATGAAAATTACTGTTTTGCAGAGCCATTGGCATTTTTGGACTTTCCAAACACATTTTGGCTTGTGTCATGGTGTTGCCAAAAAGCAATGCGTTTACAGATGAGGCTTTTGTGTCAGCCGTTTTTATCATAGAATGCACCAATGCAGCAGCTCGTTTTTCTATGTTTTCATACCAGAAAAATGATTCTTCAGCAGTATGATAGCACATCCAAGGACTGTTTTCATTTAACCAGACTCCTGTTAATTTGGAATTGATGATGGTTCCATTTGACTTTACTTCTTTTGCAGAAAGAAATGTGGAAATGTTGGGTTTATTTTCTTGTCTTTGATACTTTTCCATACAGACACGTTGTATCATTGCAATGGTTTCAGAAATTCCATGCTGACGATTTCGAGTCGTGATGGAAGATCGTCGCATAGAATAATCGGCACCATTTGATAAATAAAGACTGAATCGATCCGGTTCAGACGTATACAGAAATTCTTTGGATTTTCTTGTCAGCCGCAATCCGGTCATGTTGTCTTTTTGATATTTTTTGACTAGCTTATTTGCTATTAGTTTTGCCAAAAGTCTGTTACGCTGGGCTTGATCTGGAATGAAAATAGAAACAGCTTTTTCAGAACATTCGCCAGACATACAGATGAGAGTGAGTAACTGATATACTTGTGAATTTTTTTCCATCATTTTGAAAATCTCCTAGATATATGTGTATTTGTTGGATGATGAGCAAGAAATTGGATAGCTGAGAAAGTCAAAACATTGGTCAGATTTGGTGTCCCAAAATAGAAGAAATTAGACATATCTTTTGGGAGTATGTCTAAAATGGGATAGAACCAGTGTTTTCAAGGCTTTCAGGGCACTTTGCTATGTAAGATCTGACCAAGTTTAGGAGGATTGGGTTGAACCCATATCCGACGAAACAGTCTGCGCAGGCATGGGAGCGACATTCTCTGAGGAGAAGGGCAAATACAGAGAAAAGTGTGTATTTTCAATGGCGTGATGTATTTGCCCTTTTGGACCAATACATTTCGGTACTTGTCCAGAGTGGGCAAATACGGATATGTTTTGATTTTATTGCTTTTTTATGGTATTAGCCCTTATCATCTGGAGATATTCGGACAGCATACCATTTTTTCGGACGAAAGCCTTGAGAGAAGATTTTTATACGCTCATCTTTTTTCAGATCTTCTTTAGCTCGGCGCAGAGTTTTCTCTTTGATACCCATAGCTTTTGCGGTTTCATCCATTTCAGAAACTTCTTTTTGCCCGTTTTTTAGAAAATCCAATATAAATTCTTTTGCTTCTTCTCGCAAAGGTGCTTGACGGACAGAATAGTCAACCTCTGTGATAAATTCTCTGTCTTTTTTATGGGTATACTCTCGAAAAATAATTTTCTCGTCGTCCAAAGAGAATAGAACCGTATCGCCTGTGACACCATAATTACATTTTTCGTGGGAAATATAACGGATTCCGCGTTCTTTGGTTTCGCCTACCATTAAAACGCTTCTGGAAATATCCCAGATATCAGCACTGTCTGCAATGCGTTTTCTGCTCCAGAGACCAGACTGTTTATTGCTATGGACAATGATCAGGAAGGTGCAGTCATATTTTTCACCCAGACCAATCAAAGGGCGCATATAGGTGCGCATTGCGTTTCTATCGCACATTTTGACGTAGGGAGGTACAAATGCCTGCAAAGGATCGAAAATGACCAGAACAGGGCTGTACTTTGCAATGAGTTTTTCTAAAAAATCGCTGTCGAAACGAATATGTTGAAAGCGATCATCAGAAATACTGATGGAAAAGATATTTGCTAAGTTGGCTCCATTTTTTCTCAGCCTTCGTTTCAGCGTATATTCAAAGGAATCTTCGGCAGAAAAGAATAGAACATTCTGCCCATGATATTGCTGTGTGGGTTCCGCAATGGATTCTTTTATAAGAAAGCAGGGTCTTCCGATGCTGATACTTGCAGCAATTTCACACCAAATAGAAGTTTTGCCGCTGCCGCCATCACCTGCCATAGTGGTAATGCTTCTTTTGGGGATGTAGTGCGGTATCAGCCACTCGAGTTCTTTTTCTTCGGCGTTTTCCATGGCTGTCAGTTCCAGAGAATCATCAATGCTGCTTTTGGTGTTTTTCTGATTTTTGCTTTCTGCGTTTTCAATGAGCCGAAGGAGATCTTCTTTTGTATGTCCATCTTGTATGTAATCGCTGACATCACCTTTGGGAATGGTAGAAGTGTTTATGATTTTAACGCTTTTCGCAAGACCTTCCAAATCTTTTGAAACCCTTGCTGCCAGAGCTTGTCCGGGTTCATCATAATCGGGCAGAATTACAACATCCGCATTTTTGAAATAGGAAGCATAGGAGGAGTTCCAGTCATTGGCGCTTCCTGCCGTTGTGGCATCCAATCCTAGACTTTCTAAGGTCAGGACGTCTTTTTCGCCTTCCGCATAGAATATTTTTTTGCAGGCAGAAACAGCTTTGCATAGCTGTGGAAGATGAAAAAGCGTTTTATGGTTTCCACTCAATCCGTAAAGAAAGGATTCTGTTTCTTGCGCATAGACACCCATAAGCATATCCTTGTTTTGAAATCTTATTTTTTCGTAGAGATAGTTCCCGTTTTCGTCGGTGTATTTATATATGGCAGCGATACGTTGTCCACGGCGTTTTTCTAATTTTTCAATATAACTTTGTTCTCTGGGCTGATCGAACAAATCCGAAAAAGTCAGACCCACTGCAGCCAGAATATCTTCGGATTTGCAGCCTGCAAAGCAGTGCAGGAGGATTTTATTGCCGATTTTGTCAATAGAAAGGCTGGCTTTTTTATCAGGATGGCAAGGGCATTGGCACATAGCCCTGTTGCTGTCCCTCATTTTTACACCACCAAAGAGCCCCAGAAAATCTTGATAGTCCATCATGTCCTCACCGCCTTCTAAAGTATAATCGGACGGATTTTTCCGGATTCGGGTTCGGGCATCTGCCGATCTCCGTGCTGGAAGAAATTTTCTACATCTTCCATGGAAACTAAGCGTTTATTGCCAATCATAATACTGGGAATCCGTCCATCCAGAACCAACCTACGGAAAGCTGTCATGGTAATGGCTGTGTTTGGGTCGGTTTCTTTGATTTCTGCGTAGGCTTCTGAAATTAGTCTCATTCTTCTCATATCATCACCTCGAGGTTAAAATTCGTTTTCTATAATTTGGCAGATTTGAACTCCTAACCCATTTGCCAATTTGGCTGCAGTCTTTGGTTCGCAGGTTCCTCTCCCCAAAATGGTACTGATGTTTTGACGGCTGATCCCACTTTTTTCAGCCAAAGCAGTTTTGGTCATATTCCGTTCGCTCAGTATAAGTTCTATTTTTCTTCTGTTGATTTTCAAAAGAAACACATCCTTTCCAGATATTCGTTTGAATATATATTAAGATATTCGGACGAATGTGTCAATAAATTTTAATAATTCACTTGAATGTTTTTGAAAAGAATGATACTGTAGTGTCAGGAGGCGAAAGCAGATGAATGATTACGGAAAAAATATTAAAAACGCAAGAAAAAAGGCGGGTTTGACACAAAAAGAACTTGCAGAAGCATCGGGTGTTGCGAAAGTTACCATTCAGCAATATGAAACAGGAAAGAGACAGCCAAGACTGGAACAATTAAGTATGCTTGCGGAAGCAATGAAAGTTCATATGGATGAACTGTTGGGAACGAAACCACTGCCGTCGAAAGAGGTTGTTATAAATGAGGGGAGTTTGTCTGAATATACCAAGATGGAGGACGGAGCAGAAATAGAAAGCATGGCAGCGTTCTTCTTTTTGGATGAATTGGGCTATAAGATGTTTAATGACCCTCGTATAGACGATAAAGCCTGTGAGGATGCTGCGAACCAAAGAATTTTATATGATTGCAGAGATAACAAAGCATATTCTGTTACCTGGGAGGAATTGGAGAAGGTACGAGAGAATGTGATGTCTTATGCAAAATTTCAGATGAATGAATTGCTTATGCATGCTAAAATTGCAGATGCAGAAGAATTTCTGGATGAACTGCGTGAGTGGAAAGTAATTCCTCCGCGGCAGGAGGCTCAGAAAGGAAAATAAGCAAGATTAGAATAAACGAAAGGAGGGGTTTTTATGGCATCGATCAGAAAACGAGGAGATACTTATCAGATTCGAGTATCTGTAGGATACGATGTTCATGGCAGGCAGATTATCAAAACCAAAACATGGAAACCGGAACCGGGATGGACAGGAAGACGTATTGAAAAGGAACTAAATAAAGCTGCTGTGCGATTTGAAACAGATGTGACAACGGGTCATTATGTAGATGGTTCTATTCGATTTGAAGAATTTGCGGAAAAATGGATGAAGGAATATGCAGAGAAGAACCTTAGACCCAAAACCATTGCACGGTATCAGATGCTGCTCAGCAGAATTTATCCGGCAATTGGTCATATCAAATTGGAACAGCTGCAGCCACTGCATTTGATGGGATTTTATAACAATCTGGGTGAAGCCGGTATCAAAAGAGCTGAAATATGTCAGCCACTGGTGGATATTGACATGGAAAGGAAGAAGCAGAATATAGCAAAGACAGAGCTTGCCCAAAAATCAGGTGCATCATATTCTTCCGTAGTCAATGCCTGTAAGGGATTGAATATCCGTCGTGACAGTGCGGAAAAGATTGTGAAGGCGCTGGGATTACAATGGCAAAAAAGCTTTCAGATCATTAAGAACCAAGAAAAATTATCCAGCAGTACAGTTGCCCAGCACCATCGTTTGATTTCTTCTATTATGGAGTCAGCAGTCAAATGGGGTTATGTATTGGATAATCCCTGTCGTAGAGTGCAGTCTCCCAAAGTTACAACAAAAAAAGGCGTGACACTGAGCAGTGAAGAAACCATTCGTATGTTTTCTTGTCTGGCAGATGCACCTGAAAAATATCGGACGGCGATTACGGTTCTAGTATATACAGGTTTGCGGAAAGGCGAGTTATGTGGGCTGAAATGGACAGATATCGATTTTGCGAAGGGAATTCTGAATGTAAATGGTGGACTGGAATACCTACCGTCTATTGGTCTGTATCAGGAGGCGCCAAAGACGGAAAATGGGAAAAGATCTATCAAATTGCCAAAAACAGCATTATCTGTTTTGAGAGAACATAAATGTTTGCAGACAGAAGATAGATTAAAATTGGGTGACAGATGGAAAGATACAGGATATGTATTTACCAAATGGGATGGTTCTCCCATGCACCCTGACAGCCTGTACCAGTGGTTCAGTAATTTTGTAAAACGAAATGATTTGCCGCCTATTACCCTCCATTCTTTACGTCATACAAACGCCAGTTTGATGATTGCCAATGGCATTGATTTGGCGACAGTATCCAAACGCCTTGGTCATGCGGACACCTCCATTACAGCGAGAATATATACCCATGCCATTAAAGAGGCAGATGCGGTTGCGGCAGACGCATTGGAAAATCTCTTTTTGAGAGACAAAAAAGCCTGAAATTTACTCCGTAATGGACAAATAATGGACAAAATCAAAAAATAAATCCTTTCTATAAAAATAAAAACCCCAAAAAATGTGATATTTTCAGGGTTTTCTATATTTCTTATCTTTTAATATCTCCGATTCACATAATCATCAATGACGGATTTGCGGCTTTCCTCCTGAAACACCCCTTCTTCCCGCAGACACTTCAATATAAGTGTGCTGGTGGAGTGGAGGATGATGCCTTCTTCCTCTATGACGATTTCAAAGAGCTTTCCTTTGAGGAATTTACTGCGAATTTTGATGAAATAGGCTTCTACCCCTTTATAGTCCAGCATCCGCAGGGCTGTCAGGGTGGCCTTATCTTTTTTGCTGTAATAATAATTGCTCTTTTCCATATAATCCCGTTTCAGTTCGTATTCCATGTCACGGGTGGTGCTGACTGTTTTCATTTCCTTTGCCAAGGCGTTGTAATACTGGTAGTTGAACAACGCTTTTTCCAAAGTATCCATGTTGCGAAAGGGGCCGATGTTGCCATAGATCACGGCTTCGTAATTGCGCTGCAAATATTCCCGTTTGGTCATATCGCCCTTGGCATACTGGTCGATCAAACTTTGGCGGTATTTGAAATATTTTTGTATGGCATTCATGAATCCAACCTCTTTCCCAGCCATTCCCTATGGTGTGACCCCGTCTGTCCTGTTACAATGAACAAAAAAGGGGAGGGTTTTATGGCAACATTTTTGGAGTATTATGAGCGGGAGATCATGTCCCGCCTGACCACAGCAGACCTGATACTGAAAACCGGACAGGAGCCTTATGACTTGGCGCAGGTGCTTTTCTGCCTGCAATTATCGAAAGAACAAGCGGAGGGTCTGTTGGAAACAGCCCTTGTCATGGGCATTACACGGAGCCAGTTCCTTTCGCTGCTTCAAAAGGGTGACAGCGTCATCTGTCGGATGTTCCAGCGAGAACTTCGCTGCGGTTTGCCTGCTGCTTACACACCGGCACAAATTTCCTACATCTATGATCTTGACTTAGAGCAGGTGGAGCAGGCAGCAGAACAGACGGGGCTCAATCCCTGTAAAGGGAAAAGCCTGCCTCGTCTGTTTTCCGCCATTGATCTTAGTCGTACACAGTACTGGTTCTAAGGCTGTCAGCCACTTCTTTGCCAGCCAGTGCTTCCACCAGTGTCAGAGCGAAAGTCATGGCTGCGCCGGGACCTTTGCCGGTGATGACATTGCCGTCACGGCATACTTTGTCAGCAACAGGCGTTGCACCCATGAGACGATCTTCCATACCGGGATAAATGGTGGCTTTTTTGCCCTGCAAAATGCCCAGATGTCCCAGTACCATGGGAGCGGCACAAATAGCACAGACAAATTTGCCTTCTTCATGGAATTTCAGCAGGAGTTTTCCCAGTGCTTCGTTGTCCTGCAGATGCTGAGCGCCGGGCAGTCCGCCGGGAAGGATCAGCATATCCGCTTCGGATGCCACTTTTTCGTCAAAGAGCATGTCCGCACGATAAGTAACGCCGTGGGAACCTGTTACAGACAGTGTGCCGGCAAGAGAAACGAATTTCGCGTCTAAGCCGGCTCTGCGCATGAAGTCCAAGGGTGTGACAGCTTCCATTTCCTCAAAGCCTTCTGCCAGAAAAATCAATGCTTTTTTCATGTGAAAAACACCTCCGTCACTGTTTTGATCATAACCTAATATTTTTTTACTGATTTTATTATATGCGTTTTTTCACTTTTTTTCAATGGAACAAAAAGTAGAGTGGTTCCCATGGATTGACAGGGCAGGCTGCGAGAGGGTATCCTAAGGGAAAAAGGAGGCGTATTATGGAAATCGAACGGAAGTTTTTGACAAAGGAAGTGCCTTTTTCTCTGGCAGATTTTCCATCACGGAAAATTTCCCAGTGTTATATCAGCATGTCCCCTACCATCCGTCTGCGGCAGTTGGATGAGCGCTATATCCTGACGGTAAAGGGAAAAGGACTGCTGGCGAAAGAGGAGTTTGAGCTGGATATCACCAAAGAGGAGTATGACCATCTGCTGACCAAGGCAGAAAGTCCAGCTGTGGAAAAAGTGCGGTATCTGGTGCCTTTGGAGGGCGGCTTGACGGCAGAAGTGGATGTGTACGAAGGAAAGCTGGCAGGGCTTATGACCACAGAAGTGGAATTTCCTACGCTGGAGGAAGCGGAAGCATACGAACCGCCTTTCTGGTTTGGGAAAGATGTATCTTTTGACCATCGGTATAAAAACACCAGTCTGTCTTTGTACGGCATACCGGAAGAACAGGAATGAAAAAGTGCTGTTAGGGGCATCTTCATAAGAAAACAAAGCAAGCTGGAATCCTTGGTTTCATAAGGATTTCAGCTTGCTTATTTTTTCTGAAATTTTATTTTGTATGTTTTCTTAAGTGGAATCTGCTTTTATGCAGCCTTTTTTTCGTTCTTTTTTCTTTTCTCCGGGCATAGACTGTATCGGAAAGACAAGCAAAGGGGAGAAGAAACGTGTATCAACGGCGATATGATAAAGTGTATCTGATGCTGCGGCAGGAAACGGCAGGCTATGGCATGGGCAGTCGGGGACCTTGGGGCAGCTGTATTTTGGAAATTAAAAACGGACAGGGAAAACTGACGGTGGCGGTGGAAGGACTGCGTCCCCTCATCCATGGGCAGTATGAGGTTTATGGGCTTTTGGCAAAGGATGGAGAATGTAAGGGGATTTCCTGCGGAGAATTGGCGGTGAACAAACAGGGGCACGGAGAAATGGCATGGGATTTTGACCCGGATGCCATGGGCGGCGGTTATGTTGTTGAGGATTTATTTGGCGTTACGGTGGCAACGGAAACGGGAAACAGCCTGTCTGCACCCTTGACTGCCTATGTAGGGGAAAAACGTCAGTGGCAGGCTTTGTTTTCTCCCTTGGAGGAGGAACCTGTTTTGCAGGCAGCGGAAACAGCTGTGCTGGAACGCCCTGTTGTAGCAGAAAAAGCCAAAGTTATCGAATTACCTCAGAAAGAGCCGGAACCGAAAGAAGAAAAAACAGAAATTACCCAACAGTCAACGCCTGCAAAGGAAGAACCAGACTTTTCTTACCATGGAAATTTCAGAGGGCTGCTGAAAAAATTCCGTCAGGAAATGGCGGAACTGGAGGAAATGGGCATCCTGACAGCAGAGGAAAGCGCAAGGATACTGGGGAGAAAGTCTGTGGAAGCCGCAAAGAATGGAGAAGATTATAGAGAGGTTCCCATAGAGATTATCAAGAAAGAAGAATCACCCAAAGAACAGGAGCGAGTTTCTTGGGTGGAAGCGGATGAACCAGCACCAGAGGAAAAAGAGGAGGAAACTTTACATACAGAAAGCGAGAAGGCAGAGGAATGTGAGGGAAAAGAGAAAGAAGAACAGGAACCTGAAACAGCAGTGGAATGGGATTTCTTTGCAGGCAACCGCCGTATGACACCTTTCGGAGATGGAACGCCGTGGATTTGCATTTCCCTGAAAGAACTTCTTTATTTTGGGGAAATTCCTTCCCAGCGTCAGCGAGATTTCTTTTTCCTGCTGTGTTACCACCGCTATGGGCATCTCATTCTGCGGCAAAAAGCTGATGGTATAGAAGTAGGTTTGCCGGACAGCTATGACAGCAGTGCCCGCCGTCGGGCGGAAGGCCTTGGCTTTACGGAATTTCGTCCTTTGTCAGGGCAAAAGGACATGGGTTACTGGATTGGGCACCTTTCCCGATAGAACTTCTAAAAAACCGTTGCGGAATTTTCGTTTCGATAGTATGATAAATACAATGCGAATCTGAGAAAAAGGAGCAACATCATGAGAATACGGAAAAAACCTTGGGCAGAGGAAGAACTTGCCCAGAACGATCATGTGATGAAAAATGCCGAAGCACTGAAAGGCAAATGGAGAGAATATTTTGGAAACGATAATCCCATTTATGTGGAAATCGGCTGCGGCAAAGGCGGCTTCATCCGCAAAAACGCCGAAGTATACCCCCATATCAATTTTGTGGGTATTGAACGGAATCTGAGCGTTGTGGCAGTGGCGGCAAGACGCACAAAAGAAGAACTGCCCAATCTGGCGCTGGTGTGGGATGACGCCAAAAAGCTGTCTGACTTCTTTGAGGTAGGGGAATTCCAGCGGCTGTATCTGAATTTCAGCGACCCTTGGCCCAAAAAACGCCAGTATAAACGCCGTCTGACTTATAGAGGATATTTGCAGAGCTATCGGGAAGCCTTCGGTGACAAAGGGGAAATCTTCTTCAAAACCGACAACAGAAATCTCTTTGAGTTCTCTCTCAATGAATTCTGTGCCGATAACTGGAAACTGTCCAATATTTCTTTAGACCTGCACAACAGTGATTATGAAGGCAATATCATGACAGAGTATGAAGAAAAATTTTCTTCTCAGGGCATGCCTATTTACCGTCTGGAAGCTCGTTATGGTATGGACGAAGAACAGAAAAAAGACTGAATGAATCAATTGCGTTAAAAAAGCCGAAATCCTTGCGTATAGAAAGGATTTCGGCTTTTTTTGTTAGGATAATGTGCCCCCTCGGATGAGAAAGAGGGCTTCGTCTACTTGGTCTTTTTTTACATAGAAGGTATAGGAGATTTTGACAGAATTGACGCCGCCAAAGCCGCTGAGGGAGATGCTTTGATTGACGTTGTCCATTTTGACACGATAAGGGATGTTGTTTTCCACCAGAATGTTGAGGATACGCTCTTTTTCTGCTGCGGTGGATACGGTGATGCATTTTGTCATACGAACCATAGGGACACTCCTTTCTAAGGCATCTTTTTTTGATTATATCATATCTTTGGATACTTTTTCAATTTTGAAGATATTGACATATATAGATAGTCGATATATTATATAGATAATCTATATATGGAGGTGGAAAGATGGCACAGGAGAAAGGCGTGGGCAATACTTCCGTATTGCTGCTGAAACTTTTGGAAGAAAAAGACATGTACGGCTATGAAATGATTGAAACACTGGCGGCTCGTTCTGACGATACTTTTCGATTGAAAGCCGGAACCCTCTATCCCATACTCCATGGGCTGGAAAAAGACGGTTTTGTCACATCCTACGAGGAAGCAGCAGAGGGACGTACCCGAAAGTATTATCGTCTGACAGAAGCAGGCAGGGGGGAACTGGCGAAACAGACGGAAAGATGGAACGCTTATGCGGCGGCAGTGTATAAGGTGCTGAATGGGGGTGCTTGCTGTGCAGGGATTTAAGAAAACATGGGAGAAATGGAAAGCATGGCTGTCTGCGGATACCCTGTCTGCGGAAGAACTGATGCGAGAGGAAACGGCAGACAGATTCCGCAGCTATCTGACAGAATGCCGAAAGGCATGGCAGGCGGCAGGCATGACAGAATCGGAACAAAAACAGGCGGAAGAACGGGAGATTGCTCTGATTTTGCAAAAACTGAAGCATGACGAAGAAGTGCAGGAAAAAGAAGCATGTACAGAAACGCCGGCGCTTTCTTCTGGCGAACTGCAAGCTTATGTGGATATAGTCTGCGATCAAATTCGTTGGAAACAGACCAGAAAAGCAGTGGCAGAGGAATTGACAGACCACCTGCTTATGCAGAAGGAAGCTTTTCTGGCAGAAGGCTTATCGGACAAAGAAGCAGAAAAACGTACGGTGGAGGAAATGGGGGACGGTATTGCAGTAGGCATGGCGCTGGACAGAACCCATCGTCCTAAGGCCCAATGGCAGATGATATTGGCAGCGGCAGTACTGTTGTGTATGGGGCTGTTTTGCCGATTGACCATCGATCAGGTGCCTTTTGGGGCAGGAATGCTGGTGCCGGTATTTTTAGCGGCGGCACTCTTTGCTGCAGGGTATTTTCTGGATTTTACACTGCTGGCAAGAAAGGCAAAGTGGGTGATTCTGGCGTTTCTGGCAATGCTCATTCTGTCTGTTCCTTTTGTGCAGAAAAGCGGCGGAGAAAGTGTGTTTTTCTTTTTTGATTACGCCTATGCTTTGACAGGGCTTGCCTTGCTGGTGCCTTTGCCCTTCCTTTCCATACTGTTTTTCCAGAGGGGAAAGGAAATAAGGGGATATTGGTTCTGCTGGCTTGCTCTGGCAGTGTTGGCAGCAGTGCTGTTTTCTTTTGGGAAAATTTCTATGGTATTGATTTTTTCTCTGGCTGCCTATGGCGCCTTTGCTGTGGCAGTGGGAGGAGACTGGTTTTCCATGGGAAAACAGAAGGGAAAAGGGCTTCTGGCTCTGACAACAGGCGCAGGTATTGGGGCAGGAGTGTTGGCTGTGTTTGGCATACCTGCATTGCGGTATCGTTTGAGCTTTGCTGTTGCGCGAATGGCAGGTGGAGAGTTTGAAGGCGGATATTTCAGGTATCTGGTGGAAAACATCTGGGAAAACTGTCGTTGGATGGGCAGTGGAACCCTTCCTCAGAACGAAATGGCAAGAAGCGTAGAGCTTGTGCTTTCGCAAAGACAGGACTTGTTCAGCAATGACATTTTGCTGCCCAGACTGGGCTTTGCTTATGGAAAATTGGCGGTGGCGCTGGTGCTGGCAGTATTTGCACTGTTTTTTCTGCTGTCTTTTTGGCAGATTGGAAAACAGCGCAGTGCTTTTGGAAGGATGACAGCCTTTTCCATTTGGCTGGTGCTGCTTATGGAGACGGTATTCTTTACGGCATATAATCTGGGATTTATGTTGGTGGCGCCTTATGCACTGCCTCTTGTAAGTTATGGCAATACGGTGCTGTGTATCAATGCCTTGCTTATGGGGCTGCTCTGTTCCGTGTTCCGGAGAGGAGAAGGTGTACGGGACAAAGACTTGGCAGCGGCATAAAAATATGATTCAAAATCAAAAAAGCCGGAATCCTTTGTATTTTCGAGGATTCCAGCTTTTTATTTTTTGCTAAAACAGCTTATTTCCAGTAAAGATTGGGCAGGACACCCAGCAGGATAAAGATTGCCACGATGATCCAGAAGGAAACGGTAAAGACCTTTTCCTTGGGGGCGTCCGTATCTGACGGCAAGGCCGGTGCCGGTGCAGGGTTCAGCCGCAGGAACAGATAAATCAGCAGCAGCAGGAAGGGCAGGAAAATCAAACATTGCACACCTACTTCAAAGAGTTGCTGCATAAAAGGAAGTTCTTCCACAACACCTTGCTGTGGTGTCTGCGCATTGGATGCCCAACAGTTCAGGGCATTGATAAGAAAATGGGGCAGCATAGAGGCAAATATAGAGCCGGTACGCTGTACCAGAAAAGCAAAGATGACACCCAGCAGAAAGGCATATAATGCCTGCTGAAGATTCATGTGAAGCATGGCAAACATGAGGGCGCTTATCAGCAGTGCTTTTTTTGCCCCTAAACTCCGATAGCCGTGCAGAGCAGCGCCGCGGAAGAGCAATTCTTCAAAAACAGCGGGCTGTACGGCAATGATGAACAGTATAGAAAAGAATGAACTGTCATTGAATTCCCCCATGGCTTGCTCTACCAGATTGGGTTGGAGCGGAGATGTGAGTACCACAATCATGGAAATGAAAGGCAGTGCGCAATAGGCGATGCCAAGACAGAGCAGGGCGTTTTTCCAGTTCAGAGGTCTGAGGGAAAAACATTCCTTTACAGAAACTTTCTCCGTTTTCACATAAATGATCAGCATGGGAATGAATACCAGAAACTGCATGATGATGTTTGTCCAGTCCCAAGGCAGAAATTTTGATAGTAAAAGTGATAATACGGTAGAGCCGATCATGAAAAAGAGAAATACGAATAAAAAGAATTGATTTGTGCGTCGTGCCATAAAATTCCTCCTCAAATAAAAAACTTCCGGTACAGGGAAAAGAGGCCCTTTCCCTGCCCGAAAGTTCCATTGTCCGTTTGTTTTGGTCAAGAGATTTCGCTTTCTGCACTTTGTTCTGCATCAGAACCGTCTGCCGCTGGCTTATATTTTTTGTCGTATTTGCGGTTGATGAATTCGGTACAGAACATCTTGATGGTTGCAAATATGGGCACACCGATGAACATACCCAGAGGGCCCATGACAGCACCGCCCACTACAACTGCAAGGATGATCCAAAGAGGACTTACATCCAGAGAGTTCCCAAGGATCTTAGGCCCAAGGAAGTTGCCGTCAAACTGCTGCAGGGCAAGGATAAACAGACCTACCCATACACCATGGATGGGGCTGATGAGCAGTGTGATGATGACTGCCGGAATACCCCCCAGAAATGGCCCGAAATAGGGGATCATGTTGGTGACACCGATGATGAGACTCAATACCAGCACCAGAGGCGCTTTGATGAGGGTCAGACCAATGAAGGCCAAAATGCCGATGATAAGGGAGTCCAGCGCCTTGCCAACGATGAAGCTTTGGAAGATATTGTGGATGCGGCCGCCGTTGTAGAAGATGCGTTCTGCTTTCTTTTCAGATGTCAGGGCGTAGATGATCTTATGCAGCTGGCGCAGAAAGTTTTCTTTGTCAAAGAGCATGTAAAAGGCAATGAAGATGGCCATGATCAGATTGAATACGAAACGACCCATGGTAAAGACATTGCCGATGAATGTTGTCAGCATTTTGGAAATTCCGTCGGAATCCTGAAGGAATGCCAATTCGCCGCTGCCTGCCTGCAGATTTTCGGAAACCCCCAGAACAGGTGTCAGCAAACGGTTGATGATGTTGTTTACATCTTCCCCATCAATGAAATCTACCTGCATGAAGAAATCTTCGATTTTCTGGTTCAGTGCTGCCGTATAGACAGGAAGCTGATTTACGAAGCTGACAACGGATGTCTTGATCTCAGGCACCAGATAAATGGCGATCCAGATGATACCGCCAATAACGATGGTGTAGATCAGTGTAATGGCAACAGCACGGGTCACCCGTGGATGCCGCTGGAAAAAAGAATTATTTTTCATGGTATGCCGTTCAAAGAAATTGATGAAGGGATTCATGACATAAGCGATCATAAAGCCCATGAGAAACGGCAGACATAAGGTCTGTGTCACTTGCAGAAATGCCTGTATGGTGCTGCTGATGCTGGGCAGGTTGCCGATGACTTTTTCAAAAAGCACTGTGGCAGCCAGCACTGCAAATACATATACAGCAATTTTAAAATAAGGTTGATCTGTTTTTTTCCAATCCCATTTTTTCAATGTTGTTGCGCTCCTTTATTTGTTACTGGATTCCTATCATACTATACTATGATTTCCTAGAATACGCTATATGGTTTTTGTAAAAATTTTACGAAGGGTACACAACTGTTGGGGAATGTGAGACGAAAAATGGGATATTCTCAGTCTTTTTTCCACATGCTAACGATTATATATGGAAATGAAAGCTGGAACAAGGCCTGAAGTTTAAGAAAAACATAATTTTTTCCGCCGAAAAGATTACGTTTTCCCCAGCGCGTTGACGGGAATTTTTTTGCTGTTTATAATAAAGAAAAATCGGTCAGAAAGGCGGGAATTCCATGGAAGAAGAAAAGATTCAACAGTTTGCGTCAGATTTTTTTCGGGTGGAAGAAGAAATCGGCAGCGTCATCATTGGGCAGAAGGAATTGGTAAGAAATGTCCTGACAGCAATGGTTGCGGGGGGCAACGTGCTGCTGGAAGGCATGCCCGGTCTTGGGAAAACCCAGCTGGTCAAAGCTGTGGGGGATGCTGTTGATCTGCATTTTTCCAGAATCCAGTTTACGCCGGACTTGATGCCTGCCGATGTGACAGGGACAACGGTCATGAACCGTGAGGAAAACGGCAATATGTCCTTTGTGTTCCGAAAAGGCCCCATCTTTGCCAATCTGGTGCTGGCAGATGAGATCAACCGTGCCACGCCCAAGACCCAGTCGGCGTTGCTGGAAGCCATGCAGGAGCATACAGTCACTGGCGGCAGCCAGACCTACCGTCTGGAAGAACCGTTTTTTGTGCTGGCAACCCAGAACCCCTTGGAAACAGAAGGGACATATCCTTTGCCGGAAGCCCAGATGGACCGTTTCCTGTTTAAATTGGATGTGGCTTTTCCAAATAAAGAGGAATTGATGAAGATCGTCCTCTCCACCACCGACGGCAAAGTCCATCGGGCATCCAAGGTCATGGATGGCAAAAGACTGCTTCAGATGCGGGAAATTGCCCAGCAGGTGCCTGTGGCGGAACCTGTGGCAGAATACTTGATGGATTTGATTCTGAAAACCCATCCAGAAAATCCAGAAGCACCGGAAGCGGTGCGGCAGTATGTGCGCTATGGGGCAAGCCCTCGTGGTGCACAGGCAGTTTTACAGGCAGCAAGGATATTTGCCCTTCTGGCAGGACGTTACCATGTGGCTTATGAGGACATTAAGCAGGCAGCAAAACCTGCCCTTAGACATCGTGTTTTCCTGAACTTTGAGGGCATGGCAGAAGGAAAAACTTCCGATGAGATCATAGAGGCGTTGTATTGACATGGAAACACTCAGGGATGCACTGACAAAAGAATATCTGAAGCGGCTGGAGGAAATGGCAATTCGTTTGAAACACCGTCTTTCCACGGACGGTTACAGCGGTGCCAGACGTTCCATGGCAAAGGGCAGTTCTCTGGAATTTTCTGACTACCGGGAATATGCTGCCGGAGACGATCTGCGGCGGGTGGACTGGAATGGTTTTGCCCGTTTCGGCAAACTGTACCTGAAGCTGTTTCTGGAGGAGAAACAGGCTTCTGTTCACGTATTTCTGGATTGCAGCCGTTCCATGGAGCAGGATGGGAAATTTCTGGCGGCAAAGAAGCTGGCGGCATCCTTTGCCTATGTTGGACTTTGCGGCGGTGATCAGGTTCATCTCTTTGCCTTTGGGGATACCCTCCGGGCACAGAAACGGAATTTGGCGCAAAAGGGACGTTTTCTGGAAACCGTGGATTTTCTGGACAAACTGGAAGCAGTCGGGGGGACTGCGCCTTTGTCCGCAGCCATGGGATGCGGTCCCTTGCGGCGAGGCATTGCCCTTGTGATTTCTGATTTTATGACAGACAATGGCATCGAAGATACGGTGAAGCTCCTCCAGCAGAAAAAACAGGAAGTTTTGCTGGTACAGGTTCTTTCCAAGGAGGAGGAAGAACCGCAGGTTGGCGGCGCTGTTCGTCTGGTGGATGCAGAAACGGGAGAAACCAGAGATTTGGAATTGAACGAAGCCATGGCGGCAGCTTACAAAAAAGCCCTCATGAAACAGCGGGCAGCCCTCCGGGATTTTTGCAGCCGAAGGGATGCGGTGTTTGCCCATGTGCGGGAAGATGAAGACCTGTTAAGGGTGTTATACGAGATGATGAGATAGAACGGAACAAAAAGACTGTCTTTCCGGGGGGGGGAATGGATAGTCTTTTTGATTTTGGAAAAAAGTGGAGCGGAAGAACGGTTCTTTTAGGGAGAACAGACTGCCAGTGGAGGAAATCTTACAAGAAAGAAGCGAAATTCTTATATTTTTCTGAAACATTGGTATTCCCCTTGCATTGAAAACTGTTTTTCGCTACAATAACAACAGAAAGATACCCATGCAGAAATTGCGTAGGATAGGGGGTTATGAAATGAAGAACTTTTTCAAAGCGGCAAAAATCTGTTTGGCTGCGGCAGCGATTGTTTGTCTGGCAGCTTGCGGAACGCCCGATAATGCGGAAAATATGACGCAAACGGGAATGACTCCCGCAGAATATGCAACAGCGGCGCTCCAGAGCTTGGAAGAAGCAAGCAGCTATAAAGGCGCAGTCAATGTGATTTCCAATATGCAAAGCAGCAGTGACAGCACAGAAGTGACGGTTTCCCAGATCAAGGAGCCTTTCTGTATGCAGATCACAGAGGTGCTGAACAGTGCAGGCGGACAGAGCTATTCTACACAACGGTATCTGGAAGCAGAAGATGCCAATGTGAATCTGTTTATGAATTATAACAACCAGTGGACAGAAATGTCTTTGGAGAAAGATGCGGCTTTGGATTCCGTACAGATTTATGATGTGCGGGAAAATATGATCACACTCCTGCAGCATGCATCTGGCTGGCAGGAAACCGCAAGAGAGAATAATCGTGTGACACTGCAGGGCACATTGCCGGCAGCGGATGTTTTTGCTGTTGTGGAAGGCGGAAAACTGCTGCAATTGGCTGGCATGAGCGGCATTGCGGAAAATTATTATGAAGGCGTGGCAGATGTTCCCGTTACTTTTGTATTCAAAGAAGATACAGGGGAAGCCGTATCCTGTCATATGGATTTAGGCAATGCTTTGCAGACAGTAACAAATAATGTACTGAAAGAATTGCAGGCAGACAGCGCAGGCATCACTGTACAGGAATATGGTGTGACCATGGATATTTCCGATCTTAATGGAGTGCAGTCCATCGAAATTCCGGCAGAAGCTCACAGTGCCATCAATTATGAACAGGAAATCACCAGCATGAACGAAAGCAATGCGGCGTAAGAAAAAGATTTTCAACGGTTGTGTATGAAAAAACATGCATGACCGTCTTTTTTTGGGACAAAAATCCCGGAAAAATGCAAAAATCATGGATTTGGGCTATATTTTGCGGGACAGATGCGCTATAATAGGAAAGATTTGAGTAAAAAAGAACAGAGAAAAGGAGAAAAACAAACATGATCGCAGCACAAGGTGTAAGCTTACAGTACGGCGGACGCGTACTGTTCAATGATGTGAACATCAACTTTACCAAAGGCAACTGCTACGGACTCATTGGTGCCAATGGCGCCGGCAAGTCCACATTTTTGAAAATACTGGCAGGGGAGCTGGAACCCAACAAAGGTTCTGTATTCATCACTCCCGGCGAACGTATGGCAGTACTGAAACAGGACCACTTCATGTTCGACGAATTTGAAGTCGTGGAAACCGTTCTGTACGGTCACAAACGTCTTTATGACATTATGAAGGAAAAAGAAGCTCTTTACGCAAAAGAGGACTTTTCCGATGAAGACGGTATCAAGGTTTCCGAACTGGAAGGGGAATTTGCGGAACTGGACGGCTGGTCTGCCGAATCCAATGCGGAAATCCTCCTGAATGGTCTGGGTGTTACCAATGAATTCCATTATGTAAAAATGAAAGAACTGACAGGTACCCAGAAGGTGAAAGTCCTGCTGGCACAGGCATTGTTCGGCAATCCTGACATCCTGCTGCTGGACGAACCTACCAACCATCTGGATCTGCACGCTATCAAATGGCTGGAAAACTTCCTGATGGACTTTGAAAATACCGTTATTGTCGTATCCCACGACAGACATTTCCTGAATAAGATCTGTACCAACATCGCCGACATCGACTATGGCAAAATCACCATGTTCGTTGGTAACTACGATTTCTGGTACAGCTATACACAGATGACACAGCGCCAGCTGAAAGACCAGAATAAACGCGTGGAACAGAAAATCAAAGAATTGCAGGAATTTATCCAGCGTTTCAGCGCCAACGCTTCCAAAGCAAAACAGGCAACCAGCCGTAAAAAACTGCTGGATAACTTACAGATGGATACCATCAAACCTTCTTCCAGAAGATATCCTTTCTGCAGCTTCAAGCAGGACAGAGAAGTGGGCAATGACGTACTGTTGGTAGAAGGTCTGTCCAAGACCATCGACGGCAAAAAAGTGCTGGACAATGTAAGCTTTATGATTCGTCCCAATGACAAAGTTGCTTTCGTTGGGAAAGACGAAATCGCGAGAACCACACTGTTCCGCATCCTTATGGGCGAAATGGAACCCGACGAAGGTACTTTCAAATGGGGTATTACCACAAAAACAGCTTACTTCCCCAAAGACAATGCGGAATACTTCGATGGCTGCCACGATTCTTTGATTGAATGGCTCCGTCCTTTCGCAAAAGAAGGGGAACAGTATGACGCAGACATCCGCGGCTGGCTGGGCAGAATGTTGTTCAGCGGCGAAGAAGCTCTGAAGGAAGCAAACGTCCTTTCCGGTGGGGAAAGAGTACGCTGCATGCTGTGCAAAATGATGATGAGCGGCGCAAACGTTATGATTCTGGACGAACCCACCAACCACCTGGATCTGGAATCCATCACCGCACTGAACGAAGGTCTCATGGAATACAAAGGCACACTGCTGTTCGATTCCCATGACCACCAGTTCACACAGACCATTGCAAACAGAATCATCGAGATTCTGCCTGGCGGCATCATCGACAGACAGATGACCTTTGACGAATACATTGAAAGTGAAGAAATTGACGCAATCAGAGAAAAAATGACCGGGGAGGCGTAATCAGAATGATTAACGGAAAAATCGACTTGAGAAGCGACACCGTAACGGTGCCCACCGAGGAAATGCGGAAAGCCATGTATGAAGCTGTGGTAGGCGACGACGTTTATGGCGATGACCAGACGGTCAACGAACTGGAAGCGCTGGCAGCGGAAATCATGGGCAAGGAAGCTGGTCTGTTTGTACCCAGCGGCGTGATGAGCAACCAGATTGCACTGTTTACCCATGTAAACCGTGGGGAAGAAGTGATTCTGCCCGATAACTGCCATATCGTAGCCCATGAAGCAGGTGCGGCTGCCATCATCGCAGGTGCACAGCTGCGTACTGTTCAGAATGTGGGTGGGGAAATGCCTCTGGATATTATCGAAAAATATATCCGCAAAGACCCTGAGGATATCCACCAGCCCAAAACAGCACTGATTTCTTATGAAAACGCCGATTCTGACGGTCAGGTAAGAAGTCTGGAATACATGAAAAACGTGAGAGAACTGGCTGACAAATACAACCTGCCCATCCATCTGGACGGCGCACGTATTTTCAACGCAGCCACCGTTCTGGGCGTAGAAGCAAAAGAAATCGCACAATATGCGGATACCGTTTCCGTTTGCCTGTCCAAAGGTCTGTGCGCGCCTGTAGGCTCTGTGCTGGTGGGCAGCAAGGAATTCATTGCTGTTGCCAGAAGAAAACGTAAAATCATCGGCGGTGGTATGCGTCAGGTAGGTATCCTTGCGGCAGCAGGCAAAATCGCTTTGAATGTCATGAGCAAACGCTTGCAGGAAGACCATGACAATGCCAAATATATGGCAGAAGCCCTTTGCGGTGTGAAAGGTCTGGAAGTTTATAAAGAAAGACAGCAGATCAATATGGTATTTTTCCGTTTGAAAGATTATCCTCTGTCCTCAGCGGAACTGGTGGACTATATGGCAAAACACGATGTCATCATCAACGGCGAAGATAACGGCATCATGCGTTTTGCAACTCACAAATATGTTACAAGAGAAGAAATCGACAAAGTGGTCGAGCTGATGAAACAGGTATAAGAATTATGGCGAAGATATTTATTGTACTGGCTTTGGGGTTTGTTGTGGGCTTCCGGGGCATCCTCAAAGAAAAAGGACTGAAAATCAACGCCAAACTGCAAACTGTTTGGCTGATGCTGCTCATATTCTGTATGGGTGTCAGCATCGGCAGAAATGGTGACATCATACAGGCTTTGCCGTCTTTGGGCGGCAAGGCTTTGTTGTATGCGGTTTTGGCGGTTATTGGCTCCATTGCGGCAGTGTATCTGCTGACAAAGGTATTTTTGCGGAAGGGGGCGAAAGAATGAGCAAAGCCATTCTCATTGCCCTTGTGCTGGGCATTGGTGCTGGTGTCATTATGCCGGAGAGCGTCAGCGGTTTTCTGGATACGGCATCTTCTTATATGCTGCTGATTTTGCTTTTTTCCGTGGGCATTGACATGGGTGTGAATCGGGAAGTATTCGGTCAGATTCGGCGGATGGGTCTGCGGATACTGGTGATTCCTTTGGGGGTCATTCTGGGCTCTTTGGCAGGGGGTGCAGTTTGTGCCATGATTCTGCGTATGGATGTAAAGGAAGGTCTTGCCATCACTTCCGGTTTGGGTTGGTACAGCCTGTCCGGCATCCTCATGACAGAGGCAGGCAATCCCATCGGCGGCACCATTTCTTTTTTGTCAAATGTGTTCCGTGAAGTGCTGACATTTCTGCTGGTGCCTGTGTTGGCAGGCAGAAACGTCTATACAGCCATTGCCCCCGCAGGCGCAACAGCCATGGATACTACATTGCCCCTGTTGAGCAAGTATACAGACAGCAAGACAGCTATACTGGCTTTTGTCAGCGGTGTCATCTGTACGTTGGCGATGCCGGTGCTGGTGCCGCTGTTTTGTTAAAAAAATGAAAAAAAGTGTTGACAAAGTTCTGGTTTTGTATTATGATATCCAAGTCAGCTAAAAACGGCAGACACAAAACCAGATATGCGGATGTGGCGGAATTGGCAGACGCGCTAGATTCAGGTTCTAGTGGGCATTACGCCCGTGCAGGTTCAAGTCCTGTCATCCGCATCTAAAGCAAAAAAGGCTTGTCTTAGACAAGTCTTTTTTATTTTTCCTGTGGGACGGAAAACAACCTGCAACAGACAGCTTTGTCCCGGTTTTGCAGGATATACAAAATACTTTAAAATTTTTTAGCAAAAAGTGTTGACAAGGAGAAGAATTTATAGTATTCTAACTAAGCAAAGAAAAACATGTACAGAAAAAAGTACAATATGCGGATGTGGCGGAATTGGCAGACGCGCTAGATTCAGGTTCTAGTGGACATTACGTCCGTGCAGGTTCAAGTCCTGTCATCCGCATCTGAAAAGGCCATTGCAGAAGCAGTGGTCTATTTTTTTATCTTGGGCTTTCAAAGGACAGATTAGGAGGAAAGAAAATGAGTTTGGACAGAACCAGAAGATGGATGCGTTTTTGCTGTTTGATCGGTTTGTTCTGCATCATCTATACCATTTTTACAGGAGATTATTCCGGCAAAAGTCCGCTGATGTGGATTGGCATTGCCTTCATTGCGGCGGCGGCTTTCATTTATTTTCGCCATGGGGTTTGCTGTCACTGCGGCAGACGGCTGCCTATCCATGATATTTATCAGGGGAAATTCTGCCCCTACTGCCGGGGAGATCTCCACATGAATTCCTCCTCTGCACCCAAAAGATAAGGATAAAAAACGGATGTTTCCATAACTGGAAATATCCGTTTTTTCTTTACAAGATGGCTTTTCTTCCATACTTATGCTATGATGAAAAAAAGGGGGGGTTGCCATGACATTGAAGAAGCTTCGAAAAAAATATAAGATGTGGCTGACATTGGCATTTGTATTTTTGGTTTTGATGTTTGTTTTGAGCGGATTGCAGGATGGCAGATGGGATGACATTTGTCTGGGAGCTGCATTCGTTTGTTTAGTTATGGTGATTTACGTGATGGTTCGTTATGGCAGATGTAAGGGCTGTGACCGTTTGTTGGATCCTTATGTCCTGTTTCATGGGGGTTACTGCCAGTTCTGTGGTACACGTGTGGAAGATGAGGAGGAAAAGAAATGCTGACTTTTCGGAATATGCGAGAAATGACAAAAGACGAAATCAACGATTTTTTGCAGGAAGGCTGGAAAATCGGCTGTGCCGTGGATACAAAAGAAGAACGGCAGGAACTGCTGGAAGGTCTTTCTCGTTCCAAGGAAACGGGATTTCCCCAGTTTGTATTGGTATATGAAAACGATGTATTGATTGGTTATCTTTTCCTTTATGGAGAGGAAGGGCAGACTTGGATTATCCATAATGCAGACGAAAAGACATACAAACAGGAAAAGGAAATGCTGGCTTATGGTCGGGACTTGTGCAGAAGTCTGGGCAGTGAAAAGCTGGCGGAATCTTTCCAGAAACAGCTTAAAGAAGTGAAACGCATGGGAAAAAGTCATCGGGAGGCACGAGAAGCATGGATTGCAGAAAAAAGAGAAAACAAGAAAGAAAATTGACAGCGGCAGAACAGAAGCGAAAGGAAATGTTCTTAGAGAAAAAAGCTGCATTGGAAGCAGAAGGCTTTGAAGCCCATGACCTGACTATTTCCGCCGTTTATGCCAATGTCATGGCGGTAGTGATGGCTTTGCCCATTTTGTTGGTGCTTTGGGCAATTTTTGTTTGGAAAAATGGCCGTGGTTCCATATCCAGCCCCATGCTGCTGGCGGTGCTGGTGTTGTTTTTCCTGCTCATTGTGGTTCATGAAGCCATCCATGGTCTGTTCTGGTCTTTTTTCGCAAAAAATAAATGGAAATCTATTTCCTTTGGTATCATGTGGAACTCTCTGACACCTTACTGCACCTGTCGGGAGGAATTGACAAAGGGGCAGTACGCCATTGGTGGGGTGATGCCTTGTGTGCTGTTGGGGATATTGCCGGCAATTGTAGCTATTTTTCTGGGGAGTTTGCCTTTGTTTTGGGTGGGCGCATTGATGATTCTGGCGGCTGGCGGCGATTTGACCATACTTTGGAAGCTGTTTCGTTTTTCTGGTTTCAAAGGAGAGGTGCGGTATCTGGATCACCCCTATGAGGCAGGTCTGGTAATTTTTGAAAGAACTTTTTCAAAAGTTTGAAAAAAGTTGTTGACAAAGAATCTGTTTTATAGTATGATAGTCAAGCAAGTTCAAAAAAGCTTATGCGGATGTGGCGGAATTGGCAGACGCGCTAGATTCAGGTTCTAGTGGGCATTACGTCCGTGCAGGTTCAAGTCCTGTCATCCGCATCCAGAAAAAAGACCATCGTAGAAACGATGGTCTTTTTTTACGCCAATTGCTTTTCTTCTGCAAAACGCTGTTGCACTTCTGTGCGGATTTCTCCCAGCTCTTTGCCAAGAGCCGCCGCCAGTTCCCCATAAAGAAGGGATTCCGCCTGTTTCAGATACCGCTGTTCTGTTTGAGAAATGTGTTTTCCCATACGGGCATTTTCTTCGATTTTTCGGTAGAGAGATTTCATTAATTGTAAATACTGCATACAATCGTGGGTGTTCAGCATCTCACCATAGTGATTGGCAGTTTCTTTGTGGTCTCGACTGCGGAAAGGCTCTGCCGAAATGATGCTGATGCTGTCCAGATAGCTTTTTGCCTCAGCGGCAGAAATAACGGGACGCATGAATGCCCGAGTGGAAACGGAAACGTGGATGGTTTCGGAAAAGGGAGAAAAAAGCGGAATCAGGGTGTAGTATAGGCGGTCATCCTTTTGCTGGGGAAGGGGCGCAACGTCCGCCACACGGCATACGCCTGTATTGCCATAAAAAACCAACTGATCTTTTCGATACATGAAAACACTCCTTTCGCTTTTCCTGTGCTGTTTTTAGGATTTCCCAGAAAAACCCTTCGTATTCAGTGTATCACTGTTTTTTGCCCAAAATCAAAGGAGAAATGGGGTAAAATCGCATTTTTGTGAAGGATGCGCAGGGGATGAAAAGGAGGTTTTGTGCAGAAGTTCTAGGGGTTGTTGGTGAATATTTCGGAAAAAAGATATAAAAAAATCCCCTTCCAGAAAAGAAAGGGGATTTTGTGTCTTGTAAATTACAGGCTCATTTCCAGTTTTTTGCGCATATCTTCGATCTGTTCGTCTGTCAGATCCATAGGTTTGTATGCAATGGTGATGCCATCGTTTTCATAACGAGGGATCAGGTGCAGGTGGAAATGGAATACGGTCTGACCGGCAACGGTGCCGTTGTTCTGCATGACGTTCATGTGGTCAAAGCCCAGTTTTGCTTTCATTTCTCTGGCGATGATGGCAGCCAGACGGAACAGTCTGCCGGCTTTGTCCGGATCGATTTCAAAGATGTTTGCAACGTGTTCCTTCACCAGAATCAGCACATGGCCTTCGTTGGCAGGAAAACGATCCAGAATTACCTTAAATTCATCGTTTTCATATATAGTGGCGGAGCCGAATTCCCCCGACACGATTTTACAAAAAATACAGTCGCTCATAAGTATTCATCCTTTCGTATATGATTTGCTATCAGTATAGCACGAAAGGAAGGAGATTGCACAGATTTTTGTTCAAAAATATTTGCTGAACAGATAAGTCAGTGCGTTGGCGTGGCTCTGCTTATCTGTGAGAATCTCAAAAAACAGGTCACGGAGGGCGCCATCGGGCACTGCCAGAAAGAAATTCCGGTAAAAATCTGCCGCATCCAGTTCCTGCATGAGGGTTTCCTCCAGATAAGTTTTGGGGTCGATGACTTCCAGTGTGGAAGGGGTCTGGCTTTCGTCTGGGGTTTCCGGTGTTTCTCCTGTAATGAGGAACAGGGCTTCCCGTAGGTTTTTCAGATGTTTTTTCTCGTCCAGATACATGGATTTGAGCATATCGGCAGAAGGGGAAAGAGCAGGCGCTTCTGTCAGCAAGCGGCGGTAGCGATTGGCAAGCTGGGCTGTTTCCTCTGCGGCAACTTTCAGCAGAGCCAGCAGACGGTCGTCCTCTGCCAGCTCCGCAATGGCAGGGTCTTTGGCTTCCCGTGCCGTCAGGCTTTGCCGTTGGAAATAATGGGTATTGCGATTATATGGGTACATGTTCGTCAGTCTCCTTTGCTTTTTTCTATCATATCTATGCAGGAAAAAGGTGGGACTTGCATAAAATCGCCTTTTTTTCAGAAAAAATAGAAATCTTCTGGCAGTTGCCCATTTTTTCTGTTATGATAGGAAACGGTGAAAAATAGTATATTACAGGGGTGAATCTCTATGAAACGAATCGTATTGACAGGCGGCGGCACAGCTGGCCATGTGACGCCCAATCTGGCAATCCTGCCTTTGCTGCGGCAGGAAGGCTGGGAAGTTTTGTATATCGGCTCCGAAAACGGCATTGAAAAGAAACTCATTGAGGCGGAAGGCGTGCCTTATTACAGCATCCCTACGGGAAAACTGCGCCGTTATCTGTCCAGACAGAACATTACCGATATGTTCCGTGTGGTGAAAGGCGTCAGCGAAGCCACCAAACTGCTGAAAAAGCTGAAACCCGATTTGGTATTCTCCAAAGGGGGCTTTGTGGCAGTGCCTGTGGTATTGGGGGCAAAGAAAAACAAGATTCCTGTTATCATCCACGAATCTGATATTACACCAGGTCTGGCAAACAAAATTGCCATGCCTTTTGCAAAAACTGTCTGTACCACATTCCCGGAAACACTGAAATACGTTCCTAAGGAAAAGGGCATCCACACAGGCACGCCTATCCGTGGGGAACTGTTTACAGGTGACAGACAGAAAGGTCTGGAAATCTGCGGTTTTGACGGCACAAAGCCTGTGCTGCTTCAGATGGGCGGTTCTCTGGGGGCAGTGAAGCTCAACGATGCTCTCCGGGAAAGCCTGCCTTCTTTGCTGAAGGATTTTGACATCATCCATCTTTGCGGTAAGGGTCATAAGGAAGAAAGTCTGGAAGGCACAAAGGGATACCGTCAGTTTGAGTATGTCACCGATGAGCTGGCAGACCTGTTCGCTGCAACAGATGTCATCATTGCCCGTGCAGGCAGCAACTCCATTTCCGAGTTTTTGGCGCTGAAAAAGCCCCATTTGCTGATTCCTCTTTCCGCAAAGGCAAGCCGCGGCGACCAGATTTTGAACGCCGCATCCTACGAAAAGCAGGGCTTTGCCATGGTGCTGCCGGAAGAAGAACTGACAGCCACAACTATGGAAGCAAAAGTGCGTGAACTTTACGCAAATCGGGAAACCTATATTGCAGCCATGGAAAAGAGCACACAGAATAACGGCGTGGAAGCGGTCATGTCCTTGATTCGCCAATTTTAATAAACATTTAAGAAAAACAAATTGACACAGACTTTTTGCGTGTAATACAATATTTCTCATGTATGAGATGAAAAAAAGCAGGCAGGAGGAAAACAAGGATGAAAAAATATATCAGTTTGATTCTGGCAGGACTTCTGATGTTCACAGCAGCAGGCTGCGGCAGTGACACAAAGGCAGAAACCGATACAGAATCTACCGGAGAATATGTGAATCTGCAGGCGCAGATGCCCGAAGAAGGCGAAGAAATCGCTGTCATCGACACTTCCAAAGGCGTGGTGAAAATGCGTTTCTTCCCCGAAGAAGCACCGAAGGCAGTGGAAAACTTCAAAACCCTGGCAAAGGACGGCTACTATGACGGATTGACATTCCATCGTGTCATTGAGGATTTCATGATTCAGACTGGCGACCCTACAGGCACAGGCACTGGCGGCGAAAGCTGCTGGGGAGAAGATTTCGAGGATGAAGTTTCCCCCAACCTGCATTTTTATAACGGTGCTGTTGCTATGGCAAACAGAGGCCCCAACACCAACGGCAGCCAGTTCTTCATTGTGCAGGCAAAGACTGTGACAGAAGATTATCTGAAAGCTCTGGAAGAAGCCCGTGACAACAATGAAGAAGAAATGGGCGTGACCATCGGCGATGAATTTTATACACTCAGCCAGCTTTATCCCGAAAGTGTTATGGAATACTACCGGGAACATGGCGGCGCAGTGCATCTGGAATATGTTTACGGCAGCCCCTATACGATTTTTGGTCAGGTCATTGAAGGAATGGATGTAGTGGATGCCATTGCTGCTGTGGAAGTGGATGAAAGTGCCAAGCCACTGGAAGATGTGATCATCAACAGCATCACCTTTGAACCTTACACAGCGCAGTAAAGAAAGATAGAAATGAGGATTTGGAATATGAGAAAGAAACTGGTTTTGGTATTGACATTGATGTGTGCCCTTGCGGCTTTTGCAGGCTGTGGGAAAGAAGAAGTTCCCCAGCAGGAAGTTTCCTATAACATGACTTTCATCAATGAAACAGGGGAAGGCGCATCTGCTCTGAAGATCCGCCCTACAGAAGAAGATGACTGGACAGATAACATGCTGAAGGAATCTGAATGGAAAAACGGTTTTTCCGTGCCTGTTACACTGAACGGTATGGTGCCTGTGGTGGAAAACGGCTGGCAGGTACAGATGACATTCACAGACGGCACAGAGCAGGTTTGGGAAAATGTTGTGCTGGAAGATGGTGATACCATCACATTCACACTGGAAAATGGTACTCCTGCCGTAACACACATGCCTGCGGAAGATTTGACAAGTGACACAGAAGATGTACTGGATGACAGCGATGTGCAGAACCAGTTGGATGACGAAGCGCTGCAGGAAGATACCCTGACAGAAGAATAAGAAAAAAATAGAGAGGATATGGCGAAAGTCAGTTCTATCTCAGACTAAAGAAAAACTAAGTTTTACACTTTTTCAAGAACGCGGAAGGGTTTGGGGAACGAAGAGTTCCCCAAATGGAATCCGCAGTCGGAATTCACTTCTGACGAGGAAAAGCCGGAGTTTCAAGGCATTTAGCTGATGGAACTTCGGCTTTATACTTCTGTCTACTCGTCAAAGGCTTGAATGAAATGAGCCTTTGACGACACCCTGAGAGAGGATTTGACGAAAGTCAGTCCTCTCTTTTGTTTTGTAAGAAAGAATTAAGAGAAACCCTCGGTGTTTTCTAAGATTTATGGGTTAAGATAATGATGGAGTGTATGGTAGCTTTTGAAAAACAAAATTTCGCCATACAGGGAAACTGGCGAATGATTTAAGGAGGCAACCTTCATGAAAACAAAAAAAGAAAACATACTGGTGCTGGTAGCGGCAGGGAAAGAATCCAAGCGGTTCATGGAACTGGCGAAAGATGCCGCAAAGGCAGGCAACGGGGATTTATACATCTTGCATGTGACGCAGGGCGAAAATATATTGGAAAGCGGAGAAATGTACGAAATGCAGCGGCTGGCGGATTATGGATGCCGGCTGGGCGGACAGGTCTGCCTGTGCTGTGAGCAGGACGTGGCAGCATATATCAGCCGCTTTGCCAGAGAAAAAGATATCACAGGGGTTCTGTTGGAGCCGCCGGTGAAAAAAGAGAGAAAATCCATCTGGAAAGAATTGTTGGAGCGGATTGCGGCGCTTCTGCCGCCGGGCACCTGCCTTCTTTCAGAAAGAGAGTTGACTGCTGCGGCAGTGTGACCAAAAATGCACAGGATGCCTAAGGCACCTGTGTTTTTTTACGGATTTTTGGGAGCCAGAGAGGCAGAATTGCTATTTTTTGTTGCAAATCGGGCAAAATTATATTATGATTGCAAAGAGCAAGTTTTTTGCAAAAAGAATGGATGATAAAGTTAAAGGAGAGAAATGATATGAGTTTGTATGAAAGCTGGATGGAAAAAGCATTTTCCAAAGAAGGCAGAAGTGTGGATGCGATTTGGGATGAATACCTGCCCAAGGAACAGCACATCTATGAATATATTCTGGCAAATAAACTGACAAAGCTGGAAGGCACAGTAAAAGAACTGGCAGAACGCTTCTCCATGACCGCAGAAGAAATCGTGGCTTTCGTGGACGGCATCAACGATGTATTGCCTACACCTTATGAAATGGCAACACTGGAAGAAGATACAGCCGTTGTACTGGACATCGACTTTGAACGTCTGTTCAAGAAAATGGTGGAATACCATGCAGAACACCTGTATCAGCTGCCTCAGTGGGATGGCATCTTTGACGCAGACACAAGAAAACGTCTGACACTGGAACAGAAACGCTCCAGAACCATCGTCAAAGGCGAAAAAATCGGACGCAATGACCCTTGCCCTTGCGGCAGCGGCAAAAAATACAAAAAATGCTGCGGAGCGAACCTGTAAGATTATGAAAACCATTTTGCGCAAGGTTGACCCCCTGCAGCCCGATGCAGACATCATCGCCGAAGGTGCCGAGATTCTCAAAAGAGGCGGTTTGGTTGCTTTCCCTACAGAAACCGTTTACGGCTTAGGGGGCAACGGTCTGGACGGTGAAGCCTGCAAAGGCATTTATCTGGCAAAAGGTCGTCCTTCCGATAATCCTTTGATACTGCATATCTCCCAAATCAGTGAATTGCGTCCTATTGTGCGGGAGATTCCTGCGGCGGCGCAGAAACTTATGGATGCTTTCTGGCCGGGACCATTGACCATGATATTCCCAAAAACGGATATTGTGCCTGATTCCGTCACTGGCGGACTGGATACGGTAGCAGTGCGGTTTCCCTCACATCCTGTTGCCATGGCGCTGATTCGTGCGGCAGGTCTGCCCATTGCGGCGCCCAGTGCCAACGCATCCGGCAAGCCCAGCCCCACAAGGGCATCCCATGTGGCTTTTGATCTGGATGGGAAGATTGACATGATTTTGGACGGCGGCGCGGCAGAGTGGGGACTGGAATCCACCATTGTGGATGTTTCTGTGACACCCCCTATGATCCTGCGGCCCGGTGCCATCACGAAGGAAATGATGGAGCCTTTTGTGGGCGAAGTGACCGTAGACCCTGCCATTTTGCAGAAACCACAGGAAGGACTGCGTCCAAAAGCCCCCGGCATGAAGTACACCCATTATTCCCCCAGAGCGGAAGTGTATCTGGTGCGCGGAGAAGGTGTGCAGGAGAAAATCAATGCCCTGACAGCACAGGAAAAAGCCGCAGGGAAAAAAGTGGGCGTACTTGCTACAGAGGAATCCAAAGACGGCTATGATGCGGATATTGTCCTGTCTGTAGGCAGTCGGGAAAATCTGGAGGAAGTAGGCGCCAACCTGTTCAAAGTATTGCGCAAATTCGATTTCTTGGAAGCAGATACGGTATACGCGGAAGTATTCCCTCTGGAAGGGGAAGGGCTGGCCATCATGAACCGGCTCCAGAAGTCTGCCGGATACCGTTTCATTGAAGCGAAAGGAGAAGAAAAATGATAGCACTTGGCTGCGACCACGGCGGTTTCCCTCTGATGAAGGAAGTTATCGCTTATTTAGACGCAAACAACATTCCTTATAAAAATTACGGTACATTCTCCGAAGAATCTGTGGATTATCCCGTATATGGCAAACTGGTTGCCCATGCTGTAGCAGACGGTGAATGCGAAAAAGGCATCCTCATCTGCGGCACAGGCATCGGTATCTCTATTGTGGCAAACAAAGTCAAAGGCATCCGCGCGGCACTGTGCGGCGATGTGTTCTCCGCAAAAGCAACCAGAGAACATAACGATGCCAATATTCTGGCTATGGGCGCTCGTGTGACAGGCCCCGGTCTGGCGCTGGAGATCGTAAAAGCATTCTTGGAAACACCTTTTTCCAATGATGAACGCCATATCAGAAGAATCAAACAGATCGAAGATTGAGAAAGGGGAAATCCATGAGTAAATTATTCGTATCGGAACATCCGCTGATCCAGAGCAAAATGGCAATGCTGCGTGACGCAGAAACCGGCTCCAAGGAATTTCGTGAGATCATCGGCGAAGTAGCCATGCTCCTTTCCTATGAAGCTACCAGAGATTTGCCCTTGAAAGAAATTCAGGTGCAGACACCAGTGGATGTGGCTATGTGCCGCACCATCGATACCAAACTTGCCATTGTGCCTATTCTCCGTGCAGGTATCGGCATGACAGAAGGTCTGCTGCGCCTTATGCCTACAGCAAAGATCGGGCATATCGGTCTGTATCGTGACCCCAATACATTGCTGCCTGTGGAATATTACTGCAAACTGCCTGCCGATGTGGAAGAAAGAACGGTTTTTCTGACAGATCCCATGCTGGCAACAGGCGGTACAGCGGAAGCTGCCATTGGATTTTTGAAGGATAAAGGCGTAAAGAAAATCATTTTCCTGTGTATTCTGGCTGCGCCGGAAGGTGTGAAAAAGATACAGGAAGCCCATCCTGATGTGGATATTTACGCGGCGGCTTATGATACATGTCTCAATGACCATGGCTATATTGTGCCGGGTCTGGGGGACGCCGGTGACCGTATTTTCGGTACGAAATAAACTGGGTTCCTTTTTTTGGCGTTTGCCGAAAGGGTTAGGAGTGAATTTTTTTGGTAGAGCATAACTGGTTGTTATATATTGCGGCTTTTGCCTGCGCTTTTGCCATTACGCTGGTGACAACACCTTTCGCAAAATGGCTTTCCGCAAAAGTGGGCGCCATTGACTACCCCAAGGACAGAGGGGTACATAAAAAACCCATGCCTCGTATGGGCGGCGTTGCCATTGTGCTGGGCTTTCTCATTACGGTGCTGATGGTCTATTTCTTTGACCGCAGCATGAGCCCCAAACAGTTTGTGGGCTTCATCGTAGGCGCTGGCATCATTGCGGTGCTGGGCATGATCGACGATATGAAAGACCTGCCGGCAAAACTGAAATTCTGTGTACAGATCGTAGCGGCGCTGATCGTTATTTTCTCCGGCACACAGATTCAGATTGTGCTGTGGCCTGTAACGGCAACATTGCAGAAATTAAGTATTCCCATTACGCTGGTGTGGATCGTTGGGGTTACCAATGCTGTAAACCTCATTGACGGTCTGGACGGTCTGGCGGCAGGGGTAACCGGCATTGCTGCCCTGAGCCTTATGGTGCTGTGCATCATGACAGGTTCCACCACAGCGGTGGTGCTGACTGCGGCTCTGGCGGGGGCATGTCTGGGCTTCTTGCCCCGTAACTTTAACCCTGCGGAAATTTTCATGGGGGATACAGGCTCCACATTTTTGGGCTTTGTGCTGGCAGTAACCAGTATTCTGGGCGTGTTCAAAGGCTATGCCCTGCTGGCGTTGGTGGTAAGTATTTTCTGTATTGGTCTGCCTATTTTCGATACCATTTTTGCCATGCTTCGTCGTATGGCGAAACATCAGCCCATCATGCAGGCAGACAGAGGGCATCTGCACCATAAACTCATTGACCATGGTTTCAGCCAGAAAAAGGCGGTACTGATTATGTACGCCATCAGTATTTTTCTGGGATTGCTTGCCATTTTCATTGCCGTCAAAGACTCCCGTATCTTCGTGGTGGCTTTGCTGACAGTGGTGGTACTGAGTTTCATCATTTACTATTTCAATGCCCACATCAAAAATAAAAATCAGTAAGGTTTAGAGGAATCTGCCCTTTAGGGGCTTCTTCATAAGAAAACAAAGAAAGCTGAAATCTTTGCAATACAAAGGATTTCAGCTTTCTTATTGTGATGGGATTCGATTGGGTATGTTTTCTTCTGAAGAAAGTTATCCAAGGTTCCTCTTTTATTGTGAAGGGAAGGGTTTTGTAGTATAATAATTCTGTATGCATAAAGAAAAGGAGGGAGAGATATGGCGGAGGAAATCCGTATTCTGAAAGATTTTATCGAAAAAGAAGTGCCAAAGGCGCCCCCGCTGTATGTGTCCGTCTTTTTGATGACAAAAGCGGCAGAAGGTAAGACTTCAGCGGCAGAAATCGCGGAAAAACTGGAAATACTGGAAAGTGATGTGCTGAAAGCATGGCGGTATTGGGAGGAGCGGGACTATTTTGCAAAAGAAACGGCACAGGTGTCCCAGCCAAAAGCCATCCCTTCAGAACGCCCACAGTATTCCCCTGCGGAACTATCCTGTTATCTGAAACGGGAGGATGTGAAGCGGCTGTTTCAGTCTGCTCAGCAGAAATTGGGCAAGACCCTTTCCAGCAGTGATATGGCAACGCTGTTCAGCTTTTATGACTGGCTGGGACTGCCTTTGGAAGTCATCGACCTGCTGCTGACTTACTGCGTTTCCCGTGGCAAACGGGGGATGCATTATATCGAAAAAGTAGCCATGGGCTGGGCAGAGGAAGGCTTGGATTCTCTGGAAGCCGTGGAGGAATATTTGCAGATACGCAAGGAAGGCTATGGTGCCATCATGCGTGCCTTCGGTCAGGGAAAACGTCTGCCTGCACCGGAGGAAGAAACTTATATGAAAAAATGGCTGCGAGAGTATAAACTGCCGCTGGATGTGGTGGTGACGGCTTGCGAGCGCACCATCATGCGCACTGGCGGCGTCAGCTTTGCCTATGCGGATAAAATTTTGCAGCAATGGCATCAGGCAGGGGTGAAAAGTCAGGAGGACATTGCCAAGCTGGACGAAGCTTTTGCGGCAAAACGTGCCCAGCAGAAGGCTTCCGAGCAGCCCAGACAGACAACACCCCAAAGACAGAACCGTTTCATCAACTACACCCAAAGAGAATGGGACTATAACGAACTGGAACGGCTGGAACGGGAAAAACAACGAGAATGGTAAGGCAGGTGAGCAATTTTGGCAACCAGAACACAGATTTATAAAGAAATCCTGCGGGAATATGACGCTCTGCGGACAGAACAGGCGGCAAAGCTCCGCCAGCGGAAAGAAGAAATCTACCGTCGTTTGCCCCGTATCCGGGAAATCGACGAAACCCTTTCCATGCTGGGGGTGCAGACAGCAAAACTGGTGCTTCTGAAACCCAGCGATATGCAGGAGGCCTTAGTAGAAATGCGGGCGAAACAGAAAGAATTGCAGACAGAACGGCGGATATTATTAGAAAGCATCGGCTTAACGCCAGCAGATATGGAACTGGAATATGTCTGCGAAACCTGCAAGGATACAGGTTATGTGGATAACGTGCCCTGCACCTGCCTGAAACAGAAAGTCATGGACAAGCTTTATGACCAGTCCAATGTGCGGGATATTGTGAAAGTGGAAAACTTCGACCATTTTGATGTGCGGCTCTACAGCGAACAGGTTTCCAAAAAAGAAGGCATCTCCCCCAGAGAAAACGCCATGCAGATTTTGCGGCAGGCATTGGCTTTTGTGGAAAACTTTGCAGATGGGGGACAGAATCTCCTGCTTTACGGTGCAACGGGATTGGGAAAAACATTCCTGTGCAGCTGTATTGCCAAAGAACTGCTGGATCAGGGCTATGTGGTGCTGTATCTGACGGCAGGGCAGTTGTTCCGCAAGCTGGAAGGAATCCGTTTTTCTAAAGATGAGGACGGGGAAAAAGAAGAATGGGACAAGGAACTGCTGGAAGCGGATTTGCTCATCATCGACGACTTGGGCACAGAGTTTGCCACCCTCTTTACAGCGTCAGAACTGTTCCGTCTTATCAATGACCGGAAATTGAAAAACAAATCCGTGATCATTTCCACAAATCTGAATCCTGAGGATATCACCAATCAGTATTCAGACCGCATCACTTCTCGTTTGAGAGAGTATAAAGTGCTGAAATTCTTCGGGGATGATATTCGTGTGGTGAAGAAATTCCGAAAGTGAGAAAAAAGCAGAAAGTCGTTTTGATATAAAATCAAGACGGCTTTTTTTGTCGGAAAAAACAATACGATAAAGACAGGTTTCGCCAAAAAAAACAGGCATATTTCCGTAAACTATGGCTATGGAGGGAAAGAGACATGGAAAAAACGGAAATTTTACTGGAAACGGAACAGAAATTACCCCCTTTGGGGAAAGCCCTGCGTCCTGCGCCTGCTCCCAAGGCAAAACAGAAAACTTCTCTGGCGTGGATTGGAAGATACGGCACTTTATGGGCTATGGTGTATCTTTGGAGCGGCGGCGAGGTATTGCAGATTTTACATCCCCTTGCCATGAGCATATTATCGGTGTTTCTCGGCAGTGGTCGGGTATTTTGGCTGGCATTGTCTGCGGCGGCGTTGGGCGGCATGGGAAATGGTGCGGCTTTGAAGCATGGAGCGGTGCTTTTAGCGGCAACACTCATTCATTTGACATTGGGACGCTTTGTCACCGTGGAGGAAACCCTCAAAAAAGCTCTGTTAGGTGCTTTTGCCATGGCCTTGGGCGGATGCTTTTACGCTGTAGGGCAGGGAGGACTGACATTCTATTTTGTGGTGGCAGGGGTGGAAAGCGCCATGGTGCTGGGCATTTCCCTGTTGGTACAGAAGGGGGAAGGGGTGCTTTTTGCGCCTAAGAGAACGGCAGTGTGGAGCCGGGAAGAAACTTTATCGGTGCTTTTGATTCTGGGCGGTGCGCTGACAGGTGCGGCACAGATAGAACTGCCTTTTTTGCAGGACAGGCTTTTTCCGGTGCTGACGGCGTTGTTTTTACTCATTGCCGCATGGCGTGAAGGCGTTGGCGGCGGCGCGGCGGCAGGTGCTCTCATGGGATTTTTGCTTTTTGCCTGCGGCGTGGGAAATCTTTCTCTTTTTGCGGTGTTGGCTTTAGGCGGATTGTTGGCGGGATGCCTGAAGGATGTAGGCAGGTTCTTTGCTGGAACGGCTTTCTGGATGACGGCGGTGCTGTTCAGTTTTTACGGCGAACCTGTCTTTGAAAACAGAGAACAGCTTCTTTGGTTAGGAGCTGGCGCATTGGTGTTTTTGTTCCTGCCCAAAAAGATACTGGCAGGGGCTGGGGGACTTTGGCAGACAAATCAGGCAAAAGACCGCTATACCCAGATGCGGGAAATGGCAGAGGAACGTCTCCGTGGCTTCGGAAAGGCTTTTCATGGTCTGGCGAAGGTGTTCGGCGGCGAAGAAGAAACAAGAAAACAAGAGATTTCTGCCCTAGTAGATACGGTGGCAGAAAAGGTCTGCCAAAGCTGCGGCATGGCGCACTATTGCTGGGAGGAAGAAGTGTATCGTACCTACAGTATGACATTTTCCGCTTTGTCTTGCTGTGACGGGGCAGGACGGGTCACCACGGAACAGCTTCCGGCGTGGTTTCAGGAGTTATGCCCCCGAAAAGAAGCCTTTGCCCAAACGGTATGTACTGTCTATGAGCGATACCGACAGGATTTGGTCTGGGCAGGCAGATTGCAGGAGTGCCGCAATCTGGTGGGACAGCAGTTGGACGCTGTGGGTGGTATTCTGGAGGAGCTGACAGGGCAAATGGATACAGGATGCATCATTCTGGAAAATTTGCAGGAAAGCCTTAGCCTTGCTCTGCGGAAAGCCGGCATCCGTGTACGGGAAGTGCAGGTCACCGAGGAGAAAGGCGGCAGAGGGAAACAGGTGCGGCTGGTGGTGCGTGGGTGTAACGGCAGAGGGATTTGTCGGGAAACCATCCTGCCTGTGGTGCGAAAGACGCTGGGGCGGCAGATGGAACAGGTGGATGAAAACGTGTGCCATCTGGAAGGGGAAGGCTGTGTGCTGACCTTTGTGGAAGCTCCTGTGTTTGCTCTGACGGCGGCAACAGCTTTTGCGGCAGGCGAAATGGGCAAGCCCTGCGGCGACGCATCCTCTTTTCTGGAAAGCGAAAGAGGCACTGCCCTTTTGGCGGTGTCTGACGGCATGGGCACAGGAGAAAAAGCGGCGGCAGAAAGCAAGGCTGCCATTGAGCTTTTGGAACAGTTTGCGGCGGCAGGATTTTCCAGAGAATTGGCGGTGCAGCTCATCAATTCCGCTTTGCTTTTGCGGCGTGCTGAGGAGAATTATGCCACACTGGATATTTGCAGCGTAGACCTTTACGATGGACAGGCAGAGTTCATCAAGCTGGGGGCGGTGGCTTCTTTTATCTGTCGGGGGAATCGAGTCATTTCTGTTTATGCCCATACCCTGCCTGCTGGGATACTGGAACAGGTGCGTGTGGAGAAAAACGACATGCGTCTGAAGGATGGGGACTTGATTCTCCTTTTGACAGACGGCATTACCGATGCCTTTGGAGGAGAGCGTCAGACAGCTCAATGGCTGGAGGAAAAATTTTTGCCTCAAGGTTTCGCAAATCCGCAGGATGCGGCGGATTTTATATTACAGGCGGCACAGGAACACTGCCAGAAAGAGCTGGACGATATGACGGTGCAGGCGGCAAGATTCTGGAAAAAGATTGGGTGAGAAAAGGCGTGGAATCACAGGATGTGGTTTTGCGCCTTTTTGGATTTCCATTGACGGCAGGGCGGTTTTCGTGTAAAGTTTTCACAGAAAGGCGGCGAGGAATATGCTGGAACAGGTGCGGCGTACCATTGAAGAATATCATATGGCAAAAGGCGGCAGGCTGGTTGTAGGTTTGTCCGGCGGTGCGGACTCCGTGTGCCTGCTCCATGTATTGAGGCAGTTGGCGCCTCGGTATGGCTGGGAGTTGCAGGCGGTTCATATCCATCATGGACTGCGAGGAGCAGAAGCAGACAGAGACGCGGCTTTTGCCATGAACTTTGCCCAATCCCTTGGGGTGCCTTGTCAGGTGGTTTCCTTTGATGTGGCGGCAGAAGCCAGAAAACAAGGCAGAAGCACCGAAGAAATGGGCAGAATCCTGCGGTATGAAACCTTTGCAAAGCTGGCGGGAGAAAATGGGCAAATCGCCGTTGCCCATCATGCCAATGACCAGGCGGAAACCTTGCTCATGCGTCTTTGCAGAGGTACGGGACTTCTTGGTTTAACGGGCATGGCACCAGTGCGAGGTAACATCATCCGTCCGCTGCTTTTTTGCAGCCGCAGGGAAATTGAAGCCTACTGCAAAGAAAACAGGTTGATGTATCAGGAGGACAGCACCAACAAGGATACAGCATATACGCGAAATAAAATCCGCCATGAGGCATTGCCTTTGCTGGAGGAAGTCCACGGCGGCAGTACGGCACATTTGGCAGAAACAGCGGCGCTTCTGGCGGCAGACAGTGATTTTCTGGAACAGGCGGCAAAGGCGGCTTATGGAGAAACAAAACTGGGGGAACATCCTGTGGCGTTGTCCTGCGAAAAACTTTCTGACCTTCATCCAGCTTTGCGGATGCGTGTCCTGCGGTATGCCATGACGGAGATGCTGGGCAGCAGCAGGAATGTTTCTCATGTGCATTTGCAGGATGTGGAAAGCCTCCTTGCAAAACAAAGCGGCACTTCTGTGAAAACGGCAGGGGGACTTGTGGTATATCGGCAGTATGACAGACTGATTTTTGGCAGAGCGGAAAAGAAGCAGGCTGGATTTTCCTATGATATTTCTTTTGGGACGGACGTTTTTGTGCCGGAGGCGGAGCTTTTGGTGGAAAGCGGCGTTTTTTCAGGAAAAAGGGAAGAAATTCCCTTGGATGGCTGTACGAACGTCTTTGATTATGATAAAATAACACAGGACTTGTGCTGCCGTACCCGAAAAGCAGGGGATCAGATTACGCTGCCCGGCGGCACCAAAAAACTGAAATCGTTTTTTATCGACGAGAAGGTTCCGGCGGATGAAAGGGGCAGCACCCCTCTCATTGCCTGCGGCAGGGACATCGTCTGGATTTACGGCAGAAGGACATCGGCAAAATTTGCTCCCGACGCCCAAACGACACAATATGTATGGATTCGAATTACGGAGGCTCATCACAATGAAAGAAAGAATTGAAGTCATGTTCACAGCGGAAGAAATCACCAAACGTCTGGAAGAAATCGCTCAGGAAGTGTACGAAGAATTCGGCGATGAACAGGTGGAAATGGTATGCGTGCTCAAAGGCGGCGTTGTGACACTGGTAGAACTGGCGAAGAAAATGAAAATGCCCGTTACCATGAACTTTATGGATGTATCCAGCTACGGCGACGGCACAGAAAGCAGCGGTCATATTAAAATCCTGCGTGATCTGGATGAAGACATCACAGGCAAAAACGTACTGCTGGTAGAAGACATCATCGACAGCGGCAGAACACTGAGCAAACTGCGCACACTGCTGATTCAGAGAAATCCTAAGAAACTGAAACTCTGCACACTGTTGGACAAACCTGATCGTCGTGTGACAGAAGTTCCTGTGGATTATGTGGGCTTCACCATTCCCGATGCTTTTGTTGTGGGCTATGGTCTGGACTATGCGCAGAAATACAGAAATCTGGACTATGTAGGCGTGGTGCATTTCGAAGAAGAATAATAGAAACCAAAAAGTGCGGCATTTTCTGCTACCCAAAAGCAGGAAGTTCCGTGCTTTTTTATTCTTCTGCCCCCCTTTTCTCATGGAATTTTAAGAAAAGTGTGATTTTCTTTTCAGAAGGGAAAAAGCAACTTTTTTTACGAATTCTTTCCGAAAAGGAACATTGCCTTTTGGCGGAAGATGTGCTAGAATTATAAATTGATATGCTGGATAATTTGGACAGCGTCAACAAAAAAATCAAGAATCTTTAGGAGGGAAGCCTTTGAAAAAATATTGGCAGTCAGCAGGCTTATATGTGTTGATTTTTGTAATCATCCTAGCTGCTTTGGCCTTCAGCGGCAAAGGACTGATGCAGCCTGCGGAAGAAATGAAGGTCTATAATTACAGTGATCTGATCAATGAACTGGATCAGGATAATGTGAAGACCATTGAGGTCACCAAGAGCAAAGAAGTATCGAACTATGGTACTGCAACAGCTGTGCTGGATGACGGCACCAAAATGACAGTCAATGTGCCCAGTGTGGATGTGCTTATGGAAGAAGTGAGCCAGATGCCTGCGGAGGGCAGTGACATCCAGATCGTTACACCCAACGCACCCAGCAACATGCTTTCTGCGATCCTGCCTTCTTTGATCATGATGATCGTCATGGTAGTGCTTTTTGTGGTGCTCATGGGCAGAATGCAGGGGGGCGGCGGCAAAATGGCCTCCTTCGGCAAAAGCAAAGCCAAAATGAGCAATGCAGATGACAAAAACAAAGTGACATTTGACAACGTCGCTGGTTGTGACGAAGAAAAAGCCGAACTGGAAGAACTGGTGCAGTTCCTCCGCAATCCCAAGAAGTTTACAGACCTGGGTGCAAGAATCCCCAAAGGCGTTTTGCTGGTGGGCCCTCCGGGTACTGGTAAAACACTGCTGGCAAAAGCAGTTGCAGGGGAAGCAGGCGTGCCTTTCTTTTCCATTTCCGGTTCCGACTTCGTAGAAATGTTTGTCGGCGTGGGTGCATCCCGTGTCCGTGACCTGTTCGATCAGGCCAAGAAAAATTCTCCCAGTATCGTGTTCATCGACGAAATCGACGCCGTGGGTCGTCGCAGAGGCGCAGGTCTTGGCGGCGGTCACGACGAAAGAGAACAGACACTGAACCAGCTGCTGGTAGAAATGGATGGTTTCGGTATCAACGAAAGCGTGATCATCATTGCAGCAACCAACCGTGCGGATATTCTGGACCCTGCGCTGCTGCGTCCCGGCCGTTTTGACCGTCAGGTTTATGTTGGCCGTCCTGACGTAAAGGGCAGAGAAGCTATTTTGCGTGTACATTCCAAAGGAAAGCCTATGGCGCCTGAAGTTGACCTGAAGGTTGTAGCACAGACCACAGCTGGTTTCACCGGCGCAGATCTGGCAAACCTTTTGAATGAAGCGGCACTCCTTTCTGCAAGAGACGGCAAGAAAGCCATCGACATGGAATCTTTGCAGAAAGCCCTCATCAAGATTGGTGTGGGTACCGAAAAGAAAACAAGAGTCATTTCCGAAAAGGAAAAATATATCACCGCATACCACGAAAGCGGTCATGCGATCCTGTTTGAAGTTCTCAGCGAACTGGACCCTGTCCACAGCATTTCCATCATTCCCACAGGTATGGCTGGCGGTTACACCATGCCACTGCCCGGTGAGGATAAGATGTATATGACAAAGCTGTATATGGAACAGGAAATCGTCAGCCTGCTGGGCGGTCGTGCGGCAGAAGCGCTGGTCATCAAAGACGTTACCACAGGTGCTTCCAACGACATCGAGCGTGCAACAGCCATGGCAAGAGGCATGGTAACACGTTACGGTATGAGTGAGATTCTGGGCCCCATCCAGTTTGGGGAAGACAGCAACGAAGTGTTCATCGGCAGAGATTGGGGTCATACCCGCAACTATGGTGAAGCCGTTGCAACCACCATTGACGAAGAAGTAAAACGCATTGTTATGGGAGCTTATAACGAAGCTATCCGTATTTTGCAGGAAAACATGGAAGTGCTTCATGCCTCCGCAAAACTGCTGGTAGAAAAAGAAAAAGTTACCGGCGAAGAATTCCGCAAGCTCTTTGACGCGGATGTAAGAGCGGAAATCCTTGGTCTGGCAAATCAGACAGAAGAACCCATTGATGGGGAAGCAACAGAAACTACAGAAGAAACCACATCTGCTGCGGCAGAGGAAGATACAACCACACAAGCATAAGAAAGGGGATATTTGCAATGGAATTTAACAACATCGTACCCGGCATGACCTATGAAAGAGAATACATCGTAGAAGAAACTGATACCGCTTCTCATTTCGGCAATGACAAAGTGCCTGTATTTGCTTCTCCCAAGCTGCTGAGCTGGATCGAAGGCACAGCAATCGGCACAGTCGCACCTTTCCTGCCCGATGGCTGGGAAACAGTTGGTACAACTTTTGATTTCAAACATCTGGCAGCAACACCTGTAGGCATGAAAGTGCGTGTGGTTACAGAACTGACAGAAGTAAACGGCAAACTGCTGACATTCGCTGTAAAAGCTTATGACGAAGTAGACAAAATCTGTGAAGGCACCCATGGCCGTGCCATCATCGACCTGAAAAAATTCCTGAGCCGTGTAAACGAAAAAGGAAAAAAATAAGAAGCTGCGGATAAAAACAAAGCGAAACAAAAACGTCAGGAGGAGTCCCCTCCTGACGTTTGCAGTTACGGCAATTTTACAGCCGGAAAGGAGGCATGGCTATGTATCGCATTTTGGAATTGCTCCGGCGGCAGGAAGGGTTCCTTTCGGGGGAGGATATCGGCAGAGAACTTTCCATCACTCGTGCGGCAGTGTGGAAAGGCATCAAAAAGCTTCGTGAGGAAGGCTATGAAATCGAGGCGGTGACAAATCGGGGATACCGTCTCACCAATCCTGAAACCATGTACAACAAACGGGAACTGGAACAGGGACTGAAAACAAAGACCATGGGACAGACCATTTATTTCTATGAAGAAACAGACACCACAAACAATCGTGCCAGAGAACTGGCATTGGAAGGAGCGCCGGAAGGCACTCTGGTGGTAGCGGAAAAACAGACGGCCGGTCGCGGCAGACGGGGAAAAGCGTGGGAATCTCCTTTGGGTACAGGCATCTGGATGAGTTTGGTACTGCGCCCCCAGATCAGACCGGCAGAGGCGTCTGTGCTGACTCTTTTGTGCGGATTGGCAACAGCAGAGGCTATCGAAGCGGAAACAGGCCTTTCTGCTGGTATCAAATGGCCAAATGATATTCTCATCAACGGCAAGAAGGCTGTGGGAATCTTAACGGAAATGGACTGCGAAATGAGTCAGGTGCATTTTGTCATTCCCGGCATTGGCATCAATGTCAACACAGCATCCTTTCCGCCGGAAATCGCGGACATTGCCACCAGTTTGTATCTGGAATGTGGTAAGACCGTTTCTCGCCGCCGACTGGTGCATAAGGTGATGGAACGGCTGGAGGAGCATTATGAAACTTTCCTGCGGACAGGCAGTTTTACAGCCATGCTGGAGGATTATCGGAAACACTGCATCACATTGGGCAAGGAGGTCCATGTGCTGGGCAGAGAGCCCTTTTTCGCTGAGGCATTAGACATTACACCGGAAGGGGAACTGCTGGTGCGTCGGGCGGATAACGGGAAGGAAGAAGTGGTATTTTCAGGAGAAGTGTCCATTCGAGGAGTGATTTAATGGAAAGAAAAGTATTGGCGGCAGCCAGTTATGCAGAACAGAAATATTTTTTGGAGCCGGAGTTTCAGGCCCTCCCCGAGAGCATTCAGGAAGAAGTGCGGGTCATTTGTGTGGTATTGGCGCAGAAACTGGGCTGTACCTTTCTCGTGGGATTTAACGAAGACGGGGAACTGTATTTTGAAACAGTGAAGCAGGAGGATGACTTCGACTTTGACGACATTGGTGCGGAATTGGAGATCAAACGCCTCCAGCGTGAGAAAAAGGAACTTTTGAAAGCGTTGGAGCTGTGGTATGCGGTATATTTTACAGAAGAAGGGGAAAAGATCAAAGAAGAATTGCTGAAAAAGGCAGAAAATGAAAAAAATCCCTGATAGTTTGTATAAAAAATAACAAAAAAACACAAAAAAATATTGCAATCCTTTCATTTGCTGTTATAATGTATGGTGGTTACGCGAAACGGCAGCAAAACAGCCGAAGATGTTATGTCCCATAGGAGGACAAATATACTGCGTCTGTGCCCAATTGCGGAACAGTTACTATTTTCCATATCATCTTATATCTTATAAGAATGAGAATGAAAGGAGCAAATGAATATGAGCGAAACAGTTGTAAACAAACCCGTAGAAGCGGAAGTGATTGCTGCTTCTGATTGTGTGGTGGAAACCACTGGCAGCAAAGTCCATGCCAAAAGCAAGATGTCCGTTGGCGAACTGACCAGCATTGGTCTGATGACAGCGATCCTGATCGTTATGTCCTTCACACCTTTGGGATATTTCCGTACATTGGGGCTTTCCATTTCCCTGATGATGATCCCTGTGGCAATCGGTGCCATGATCATTGGCCCCAAAGCAGGGCTGTGGCTGGGACTTGTCTTTGGTGCAACCAGCTTTTATCAGGTACTGACAGCACCCAGCGCCTTTACCAGCGCGTTGTTCAGCATCAGTCCACTGTACACCTTCCTGGTATGTGTGCCCACCCGTGCACTCATGGGATGGCTCACCGGTGTTTTGTTCCAGCTGATCCATAAAGCAGATCGTACCAATACTTTCAGTTACTTTGCTGGCGGTTTTCTGGCGGCTTTCCTGAATACCCTGTTTTTTATGGGTGTACTGGTGCTGCTGTTCTGGAACACTGATTACATCCAGAGCATGAACCAGACCTTTGGCAATGTGAATCCTTTGGTATTTGTGGTACTGTTCGTAGGCATCAACGGTGCGCTGGAAATGCCAGCAAGCTGCATTGCAGGCGGTATCGTTTCCAAGGCCTTGAGCAAAGCCGTACATAAAAGACGGGCTTAAGAGAAAGAAATAGAAATGATGATTTTTTACGGCGCGGGAACGGGTTCCCGTGCCGTTTTTTAAGAAAGGTATTTTTTGAACAGAGGAGATCAAGCATGATTTTAGTCATTGATGTAAGCAACACCAACAGTACATTGGGCGTCTTTGACGGAGAAAAGCTGGTGGCAAACTGGCGGCTTTCCACCCTCAGCAGCCGTACTTCTGATGAAACAGGCATGCTTTTGAGAATGCTGTTTGTTCATTCCGGCATGGATATTTCTGAAATCGACGCCGTTGTGGTATCCTCCGTGGTACCAAATGTGATGTATTCCTTGTTGAGCGGTATCCGTAAATATTTGCAGAAAGAACCTATGGTGGTTCGGGCAGGCATGAAAACAGGCATCAATCTGCGGATGGAAAACCCCAAGGAAATGGGTACAGACCGTATCGTCAATCTGGTGGCGGCTTATGAGCTTTATGGCGGTCCTGCCATTGTGGTGGATTACAGTACAGCAACAACTTTTGACGTTGTCAGTGAAAAAGGTGAATTTCTCACAGGCATCACTGCCCCCGGCGTGCAGATCTGTGCAGATGCTCTGACCCAGAGAGCTGCCCAGCTGCCTAAAATTGAGATCAAACGCCCTGAAACACTGATCACCAAAAACACCGTGGACAGCATTCAGGCAGGTTTGGTACTGGGACATATCGGCGAAACCATCTATATCATCCAGCAGATCAAAGATAAACTGGATATGCCGGATATGAAGGTCATTGCCACAGGCGGTCTGGCAAAAGTCATTGATGAAAAAGAAGAAATCTTCGATGTATACGACCCGGTTCTGGCATTGCAGGGCTTGCGCCTGCTCTATGAAAAAAACCGGAACAGAAGATGATTTTAGGAGGAAACATACATGCTTTTGGTAATAGATGTAGGGAATACCAACTATGTTTTAGGGGTATATCGTGGGGATAAACTCATTAAGTGCTGGCGTATGGCAACTGCAGGCGTGAGAACCGCAGATGAAACGGGTATCTTTATCCATTCCCTCTTTGACGCTTCCGATGTAAAGGCAAGCAGCATTGACGCGGTCATCATTTCTTCTGTTGTGCCGGATATCATGTATTCTCTGACACAGGGCATTCGGAAATATTTCCATATTGAGCCTATGATTGTCAGCGTTGGCATGAAAACAGGCATTTCCATCAAACGGGACAACCCCAAAGGTGTTGGGGCAGACCGTATTGTCAATCTGGTAGCGGCTAACGAAATTTACGGCGGCCCTGCGGTAGTCATTGACTATGGCACAGCCAACACCTTTGACGTACTGAACGAAAAATCCGAATTTATCACAGGTCTCATCACACCGGGCATTTCTGTCTGCGCGGATGCACTTACACAGCGCGCGGCCCAGCTGCCGAAGATCGAGATCAAAAAGCCAAAGTCCATCATTGTGAAAAACACAGTGGGCAGTATTCAGGCAGGTCTGGTGCTGGGACATATTGGGCAGACCATTTATATCATTGACCAGCTGAAGAAAGAGCTGAATATGCCGGATATGAAGGTCATTGCCACAGGCGGTCTGGCAAGAGTCATTGACCCCGACCGTAAGATTTTTGATGTGCTTGATCCAGTTCTGACATTGAAAGGTCTGAAGATTCTGTATCACAAAAACAAGTAAATCCAAAACAGGCAGACAGAAATTTTACATTCGGGTCTTGCCTGTTTTTTTCTGATATGATAGGATAGGAAAAGCCCGAAAAGTGGGCAGAAATCGCATGTTGGAGGAAGAAAATGAAAATTGGAAATGTGACATTGGACAACAATGTTTTTCTGGCGCCCATGGCTGGGGTCACAGACCTGCCTTTCCGTCTGCTCTGCAAGGAAATGGGCTGCGGTCTGGTGTATTCCGAAATGGTCAGCGCAAAAGGCATTTTATATAACAACAAAAACACCACAGAACTGCTGCAGGTGGAGGAGGCAGAACGCCCCACAGCCATTCAGCTCTTTGGTTCTGACCCCAAAATTCTGGGGGAAATGGGCAAGAAAATCGAGCCTTATCCCTTTGACATCATTGATGTAAATATGGGCTGTCCTGCGCCGAAAATCGTCAAAAATGGGGAAGGCAGCGCCATTACAAAGACACCGGAGCTGGTGGGGCAGATCGTAAAATCTCTGGTGGAAAGCCAGAATAAGCCTGTTACCATCAAATTCCGTAAAGGCTTTGACGACGACCATATCAACGCTGTGGAAGTAGCGAAAATCGCAGAAGCAAACGGTGCGGCGGCGGTGGCAGTTCATGGACGCACCAGAGAGCAGTATTACAGCGGCAAAGCTGACTGGGATATCATCCGTCAGGTGAAAGAAGCCGTTTCCATTCCTGTTATCGGCAATGGGGATGTGTTTACACCTCAGGATGCCAAAGCACTGCTGGACTACACTGGCTGTGACGCCATTATGGTGGGCAGAGGTGCTCAGGGGAATCCTTGGCTGTTCAAGCGCATCATTCATTATTTGGAAACAGGAGAGCTTCTGCCGGAGCCTACAGCGGAAGAAAAGGTGGAGAAAGCCCTGCGCCATGCCCGTATGCTCATTGACTACAAAGGGGAGTATATCGGCGTCAGAGAAATGCGCAAGCACATGGCATGGTATATGAAAGGACTGCCCGGCGCTTCTGAGCTCCGTGGAAAAATGAATTTCATGGAAAGCTATGAAGCCATGGAAGAGCTGCTGCGTGCTTATCTGGCAGGTAAATAAAAAATGAAAATAAGAAAAGACGTGGACAAGAGATTCCTCAAGTTCACGTCTTTTTTTGGTATATACGGCAATGCGCAGCGATGAAAACACATTGCCCGAAGATAGGGAGATGTTGTCTATTTGAAAATCCGATGGCGCAGACGGGAGAAAAAGCCTTCTTTCTGCGGCGTTTCGGATGGAGTTGTCTCTTGCTCAGCCTGCTGCATCAAAAGCTGTTGGCTGTCAACGGCAGTGCCTGTAAAGGGCTTCTTGATGTATTCTCCGTCGGCACAGAGGATACGTGCTTTCACGTTATCGGCTTTGGCTGCATCCATAACATTATGAATCTGTGCCTGAATGTCTGGATCATAAACGGGTGCTGCCACTTCCACACGGCGTTCCGTATTTCTTGTCATGAAATCGGCAGAGGAAATATACATTTTCTCGTTTTTGCCGCTGCCGAAGCAGTAGATACGGGAATGTTCCAGATAACGTCCTACCACGTTGAACACACGGATGTTTTCCGTCATGCCGGGAACCTGCGGCAGTAAGCAGCAGATGCCGCGGATCATCATCTGAATCTGTACCCCTGCACAGGAGGCTTCTTTCAGCTTTTCGATGATGTCGATATCCGTCAGGGAATTGAGCTTCAGGAAAATGCGTCCGTCATTTCCTTTTGCGATTTCCTCATCAATGAGGCGCATCACAGAGGTTTTCAGACTCACAGGAGCAACCAGCAGGTTTTTGTAGCTGCCCATGAGGTTGCCGATGCCCATGTTCTGGAAGAAGATGTTGGCATCATGCCCGATTTCCTGATTGGCTGTCAGCAGAGAAAGGTCTGTGTACATTTCAGCGGTTTTCTCGTTGTAGTTGCCGGTACCAATCTGGGTGATGTACTGGATTTCCCCACGCTCTTTTTTGGTGATGAGGCAGAGTTTGGAATGGACTTTGTAGTCTTCGAAGCCGTAAATGATGGTGCATCCAGCTTCCTCCAGACGTTCTGACCAGTCGATGTTGTTCTGCTCGTCAAAACGTGCCCGCAGCTCGATGAGAACCGTAACGTCCTTACCGTTTTCCGCCGCGTTGCAGAGGTATTCCACCAGTTTGGTCTTTCTTGCCAGACGGTAAATGGTGATTTTAATGGAAATGACTGTAGGGTCATTGGACGCTTCTTTAATCATTTGCAGGAAAGGCTCCATGCTTTCAAAGGGATAGGAAAGCAGGATGTCTTTTTTCTGCACCTGCCGCAGGATGCTTTCATTTTTGTGGATGCGGGCAGGGTACTGTGGTTTAAAAACAGGGTAGGTCAACGCTTTCCGCTTGGTGTCGGTGAGCTTATCCGCCAGGGAAAATGCATATCCCATGGTCATAGGGGCGGATGTGGTGTAAATCATGGCAGGCGTCAGTGTCAGATGTTCACACAGATAGGAGATGAAATGTTCGCTGATAGAATGGGAGATCTCCATACGCACAGGCGCCAGCCGCCGCCGCTGTCCCAGCACTTTCTTCATTTTTTTCCGAAAGTCGCTGCCTACGTCAAAGGCTTCATCGTCGGGGTTGATATCCGCGTTTCTGGTGATGCAGATACAAACCTTTTCATCGACGGTGTAGTTATCAAAAACCAGATCCATAAATTCCAGTATGATATCTTCCATACGGATATAACGCACATCAACACCCGGCAGGAATAAGACTTCAGGCAGTGCCTGAGGCACGGGGATGACGGCAAAGACCTGTTTGCTTTTGAATTTCAGCATCGCGCAAACATGGATGACTTTGTTTTGCAGATGTGGAAACGGATGGTGGGTATCCACGATCTGCGGAGATAAGATAGGCAAGACGGAAGATTTGAAATACTGCTTCACATATTTCTGCTCCACAGATTCCAATTCTGTAAAGGCAAGGTGAGAAACGCCATGGGCGCGAAGCTGCAATTGAATGTTGCCAAAGAGTTTATCCCGTTTTTCACAAAGGGGACGCACAGCACGGTAGATGTGGTCAAGCTGCTCTTTGGGGGTCATACCGGATTTGTTGTCGATGGCATTGGCTTTGACATGCATCATGTCGAAAAGGCTGCCAACGCGAATCATGAAAAATTCATCCAGATTGCTGGTGAAGATAGAAATGAATTTCAGTCGTTCCAGCAAAGGCAGGGTTTCATCCATGGCTTCACTGAGGACACGGTCGTTGAACCGCAGCCAGGAAAGTTCACGGTTTTGGGTAAATGGATATTTATTGGTGCCCATGGATTTTCCCCCTCTGTTCTAACAAATAATACAGGTAACCTTCCCTTACACCATAGTTTATGGTGGTGATACGGGAGATATTGTAAAACTCAGCAATGGTATATAAAACGGTAATACCGGGCAGGAACGTATGGATACGGTCAGGCGCGGTTTTCAGCAGTTGTTTGATAAAAATATCGGGTGTGTCGCAGGCACTGTCTAAAATGGCTTTCAGACAGGCAGGATCATAATAAGGGAGGGATTGTTCCTTCTTCTTTTTGGAAACAGCCTGAACCATCTGCATGGCCGCACGAGCAGAACCGCCAATGGCGCACAGATCGGAAATAACTGTTTTCTGAGGCGGCAATTCCTGTAATTTTTTGCGCACTTCTTTCTGAATCTGCTGCAATTCGGATTTTCTTGCGATAAGGTGATTTTTTACATACTGCTGGTATAGGTTCAAAGAGCCCATAGGCAGAGAAGTTGCCCGCTGGATGGTGTGATCCTGATAGAATACCAGCTCGGTACTGCCGCCGCCGATGTCGGTCAGCAGACCTTTGTCCATTTCCATGGCTTGCAGTGCACCGTAATAGTCGAAGATAGCTTCTTCTTCGCCGGAAAGGATGCGCACATCAAAGCCGCAGTTTTCCCGAATGGCTTCCAGCACTTCCGGCGCGTTGTTGATGTTGCGCAGGGAAGCGGTGGCGAAAGGAAAAACTTCCTGAATGGTCATGTGATCCAGAATTTCCTTAAATTCGGAAAGGACTGCAACAGCCTTACGGATACCGCTTTTTTTCAGACAGCGGTCTTTATTGATATAACCTGCCAGACCGGCAGGGCTTTTTTTGTTCAGCAATGATTTGATCTGATTATTTTCGATTTTATAAAGCACCAAACGGATGGTGTTGGAGCCGATGTCAATAACTGCGTACAAATTAAATTCCCCTCGTTTTCTACTTTTTTCACTATTATTTTGCCTTTGATTTGTTAAGTCTGCCACTTTATTTCTGTTAAATCTATGTAAAATCTATAAGAAATCTGTGGAAAATATGTTGCGATGAAATGTTAAATCCTTGATTTTTCAGTCTTTGAAAATGTTAAATGTTTGCTTTTGCCGAAATGGTTTCCAGATCTACCCGCACAACGCCTGTCTGAGCAAAGTAGCGCTGGATGTATGCGTCGATTTCTTCGTCGCTGTGCTGTGTGTAACGGCGGCAAAGAAGCTGGAGGGCATGACGTTTTTCTGTTTCTTCCTCTATAAAAGAGGCAGTGCCTTCCGCAATGACGCTTTCATAACGTGTGGTGAAATTTTCGCCGTCTACCAGATGCACTTTGGCAAAAGTCAGGCAGACATGAGGATTTTGCTGGATGTTTTCCAGTTTGCGACCTGTTTTGGCACAGTGGAAATACAGGCGGTTTTCTTCCAGAACCACGGAAACGGGTACGCCGTAAGGCATGTTTTCCCTGTCTGCGGTGGATAATACGGCAAAGTCACAGCTTTCCATAATGGCTCTGGCTTCTTCCGCTGTTCGTAAGCGGTCTTTTCTGCGTAACGGTGTATTTTTTGTGGACATGTGTATTCCCCCTTTTTCTATTCATCATACAACTGTATGCAGAAAAAAGAAAGAAAAATATAAAAAAGTATTGCGCCTACCATTTTGGTATGATATACTGTCCTCAGAAATAATACCCCCCTAGGGGGGAGGGTGTAGAGAAGAAGGAAAGGTGTGGTAACATGCGTGCAGATAAAGATAAAATTACGAAACTGCTGAAAACAGCCAGAGGACAGCTGGATGGGATTTTGAAAATGGTAGAGGACAATCGCTATTGTATGGATATTTCCCAACAGCTTATGGCAGTGGAAGCCATTCTCAACAAAGCAAATAAAGAAATTTTGACAGCCCACTTGAAGGGCTGCGTGGTGGCAGCCACCACCGATGCCGAAAAAGAAGAAAAGGTTGACGAACTGGTGGCTATGCTGGGCAAGATACTGAAATAAGGAGGAAATGCCATGAAACAAAAATTTGACGTGACGGGTATGACCTGTTCTGCCTGCTCCGCCCATGTGGAGAAAAGCGTCAGCAAACTGGAAGGCGTCCAGTGTGTCAATGTAAATCTGCTCCAGAACAGTATGGTAGTGGAGTATGACGATCACGCCCTTGGCACCACAGATATCATCCATGCGGTGGAAAGCGGCGGTTATGGGGCATCGGTGCAGGGTGAAACCAAAACGCAGGAAGCGCCGAAAAATGTGGCGGCAGAGGAAATGCACCATATGAAACGGCGGCTCATTGCATCTTTTTGTTTTCTGATTCCCTTGTTCTATATCTCCATGGGACATATGATGGGAGCGCCATTGCCTGCCATTTTGCTGGGGGACGAAAATGTCATGATTTTCGCTTTGACACAGCTGTTCTTGACCATTCCCGTCCTCATCATCAACAAAAAATATTATGTGGTTGGTTTCAAGGCTTTGTGGAATCGCGCACCCAATATGGATTCCCTCATTGCGTTGGGTTCTGCGGCGTCAGTGGTTTACAGTGTGTTTGCCATTTATTCCATGGCTTACGCTATGGGGCATGGGGATTTGATGACAGCCCATCATTATGGTATGGAGCTGTATTTTGAATCCGCTGCCATGATTTTGACCCTCATTACCGTGGGAAAATATATGGAAACCCGTTCCAAAGGGAAAACTTCCGAAGCCATCAGCAAGCTCATGGACTTGGCGCCCAAAACAGCTACCGTCCTGCGAAATGGCGTGGAACAGGAAATTCCTGTGGAAGAAGTGGTGACAGGGGATACTATCATCGTCAAACCGGGACAGCGGATTCCCGTGGACGGTAAAATCAGCGAAGGCTTTTCCGCTGTGGATGAAAGTGCCATCACTGGGGAAAGCATCCCTGTGGAAAAACAGGTGGGAGATACGGTCATTGGCGCAACGGTGAACAAAAGCGGTTATTTCCGCATGACAGCCACAAGAGTCGGCAAAGATACCACTTTATCCCAGATTATCGCATTGGTGGAAGAAGCTGGGGCGTCCAAAGCGCCTATTGCAAAACTGGCAGATAAAGTCAGCGGTGTATTTGTACCTGTAGTTATTACCATTGCCATTCTGGCGGCAGTCATCTGGTTTGTGGCTGGCAATCAGCCTTTCTCCTTTGCTTTGTCCATCGGCATTGCGGTGCTTGTCATTTCCTGCCCCTGCGCTTTGGGTCTGGCGACACCTACGGCAATCATGGTGGGAACAGGCAAAGGCGCCGAATACGGTATTCTGGTAAAATCTGCTGAAAGTCTGGAAATTGCCCATCAGGTGCAGACGGTGGTGCTGGATAAAACAGGGACTTTGACAGAAGGCAAGCCCGTTGTTACCGATGTAGTACTGGCAAAAGGCATCCTGCGGAACCGTCTGCTGAAACAGGTGGCGGCAGTGGAAGCCCTTTCGGAGCATCCCTTAGCAGAAGCCATCGTTGCCTATGCCAAAGAAAAAGAAGTGCCCTTTGAAAAGGCGGAAAACCTCACCGCAACAGCAGGTCAGGGCGTGGAAGCCGATGTGGCAGGAAAACATATTCTGGCTGGGAATCTGAAAATGATGCAGGAAAGAGGCATCCAGCTGGGAGAATGGGAAGAAAAAGCCGTGGAACTGGCAGAAGCAGGGAAAACCCCTCTGTTCTTTGCGGAAAACGAAACATTTCTGGGCATTGTGGCGCTGGCAGATACGTTGAAGCCTACCAGCAAAGCGGCAGTGGATGCTTTTCATCAGATGGGCATTGAAGTGGTCATGCTCACAGGGGACAATAAGCGGACAGCACAAGCCATTGCCAAGGAATTGGATATACAGGTCATTGCGGAAGTTTTGCCTCAGGATAAGGAACGGGAAGTGCGCCGTTTGCAGGAACAGGGCAAAAAAGTTGCCATGATTGGTGACGGCATCAACGACGCTCCTGCTCTTATGCGTGCGGACGTAGGCGTTGCCATCGGCGCAGGTACAGACGTTGCTATGGAATCGGCTGATATTATCTTAATGAAAAGCGACTTGATGGATGCGGTGACAGCTATCGAACTGAGCCACGCCACCATCCGCAATATCAAAGAAAATCTGTTCTGGGCATTTTTCTATAATGCCTGCGGTATCCCTCTGGCGGCTGGGGTGTTCTATCCTTTCTTGGAATGGAAACTGAATCCCATGTTTGCGGCGGCGGCTATGAGTTTCAGCTCTGCTTTTGTGGTGGGGAACGCCCTCAGACTGCGGCTGTTCCGCCCGAAATACGCTAAGACAACAACGGCTTTGCCGAAAGAAGATATACAGAAAGAATCAAATCATAAGGAGGAAATTGGTATGAAAAAAGTATTGAAAATCGAAGGTATGATGTGTGGTCATTGCACAGGCAGAGTGGAAAAAGCCCTCAACGATCTGGAAGGTGTAACAGCGGAAGTAAGTCTGGAAGGCAAAAGCGCAACGGTGACACTGTCCAAGGATGTCAGCGATGAAACACTGGTGCAGACTGTCACAGACGCAGGCTACGAAGTGGTAGATATTCAGTAATGAAAAAAGGAAATCTTCTGATTTTAGAAGATTTCCTTAGGGGCATCTTCATAAGAAAACAAAGAAAGCCGAAATCCTTATCATGATAAAGGATTTCGGCTTTCTTATGATATTGAGATTTTATTTGATATGTTTTCTTAAGGGGAAGTTGCTTTTTTTATATGCTTTCTTTTTTATGGAGAAAATACAGGCAGAGAATCCCTTCCAGCAGAAGCAGGCAGGGAACCATGATTTCCAGATAAAGGAGTCCTGTCAGTCCGTAATAGGCAGGCACAAACAGCAGGGACAGAACAAAGGCGACGCTGTCCACATTTCCAAAGGAAATTTCCAGATAGGAAACACAAAGACTGGCAAAAAACATCAATGAAAAAATGGCGTAGAATTTCAGCCAGAAAGTATTTTGCCGAAAACGGAACAGCAGATAAAAACACAGCCCTACATAAAGAAAACTGAACCCCACACCCAAGAAAGATGGTGCAGCATTATAGAAGCAGTCTATGAAGTTGCAGATGTAAGCCAGTATGTGTATGGGAACCAATGGCAAAAGGGGATACCAAGGCTGTCTGCGAAGTTTTTCCATAAAATGCACTTCCTTTCCGAAATAAATGTCTGACATATAAGAATAGTGTACGGAAGTAAAAAGATGGCTGTCAATGGGAATCATGCATCAAAAAAAGCCTATATTTTCGGCAATGAGCTGAAAATATAGGCTTTTTGTCTTTATGAGAGCAGGCTTTTCAGATAGGCTTTGTCCTCATCAGAAACCCGTCTGGATTCCCGTGCCTTCTGTACGAATTTGCGGAACACCCAAGGGTCTAAATTGGCGGCAAGGACAGCTTTTTTGGTTTCCGCAGGGAATTTCACCCATGCTTCTGCCAGAAGCCATGCCTGCGCCATGCGGACATAATAAAAGTCTGCGTCCACTGCCAGTGTACGGGACAGAACGGTGTTGATGGTGGTGGGTGTCAGATAGTGCCCCAGCATGATGATAAGCCCTACCCGTACTGTCCATGGATTCAGGGAGGAAAGATATACGGCGGTATAGCGGAAATAATGGGCTTTGTCGGCTTTATGGGACAATACTTTTTTTAGGGAGGAGCAGAAAGTATCGCAAATTGCCCAGTTTTCTGTCAGGAATTTTGCCACTTCATCACTGTGGGGAAGAAAGTCTACATAAGGCAGTTCCGTTGCCACCAGTCCATAAAGGAGCCGTTCTTCGTGGTATGTTTTGCCGCAGACTTCCAGAAATCCTTCAGGGTCTCCTTTTGCAATGGCTTTGGCTGTTTTCCGCAGGAAGGGCAGCCTGAGCCCAAGAGTGGGCAGTTCTGAAGCCAGTAGTTTTTCGTTAAAAATACGGTAGGTTTCGTCTGTCTCCTGCTTCAATGCAGTAAGAAAATCATCATAGGTTTCCGGTGTCCAGCGCTCCGGCATCGCATACATAAAATCACTTCCTGTTTCTATAAATATGTAAAAATTTGGTTCAAAAATGCATTTTCAGACAGCAAAAAAGACGGCAGTTTGTTTTGGGGGGAACTGCCGCCTTCTTTGAAAGGGCTGTCATTGTCGATACATGAAAAACGGAATTGGGGGGAGTTTTCCATGTACGGAGGGACAATGACATGAAGAGATGAAAAGTTTGATTCAATACGCAAAACCGCCAGGAGAGGGCGATTTTACGCAGAAACAAGCATTTTTGATATACAGGTGTATGATGCCTGTATACGTATCTTTATGATGCAATATTTTCCGTAAATTGTCAATGGAAAGTGTAAAATTTTTTGAGAAAAGCGAAAGTTTTGTATTTGCAGTTGTAACTTTGGGGAAACTCTGTTACCATAGAAAAAAGCTGAACTTTGGGGTGAGAGAATGATCAAAACAAGAGAATCCATGGAAAATTACCTGGAAACCATATATATTTTGCAGCAGAAAACAGGCTACGTCCGTGCCATTGACATTGCCACAGAACTGGGTTTCAGTAAGCCCAGTGTCAGCAATGCCATGAAAAAACTACGGGCAGAGGGATACATTACCGTTACAGACCGCAGTAAGATCACTTTGACAGAAGCAGGTGAAAAAGTTGCCACAGCCACTTATGAGCGGCATTGTGTCATTGCCGCATCTCTTATGCGCATTGGTGTTTCGGAAAAAACAGCACTGGAGGATGCCTGTCGCATGGAGCATATCATCAGCGAGGAAACCTTCGCCTGCATGAAGCGGCACCATGAAGAAAGCCTGCATGAAATCCAGCAAAAAGAATCTTAAGATAGAAAAAGCGTTCCGCGGAGATTTTCGCAGAACGCTTTTTTTATGCATTGTTTAGTTGAAATAAGAATAGCCGTAAAGTTTTCCAGCTTTCGGTGTTTCCTTGTGTTTGTACTGAATCAGTTCGGAAACGGTCACTAGCTGATAACCCTGTTCCTGAAGCATAGGCACCAGTTTTGCTGTTGCTTGGGCGGTGGTGTCATAGATGCCGTGCATGAGGATGACTTTGCCGTCCAGATTGCCTGCGGCTTTTACTTCCTTCATGATACTGTCCACATTCCGTGTTTTCCAGTCTAAGGTGTCAACAGACCATGTGACGATGGGCAGGGGAATATTTGCCTGTACGGTGGCGTTTGTGTTGCCGTAAGGAGGACGGAAGGAAGTGGGTGTCACGCCTGCTTTGGCAAAGGCTGCATTGACCTGTTTCACATCTGCCTGAATCTGTGCCGCAGTGAGTTTTTTGAAATCCTTGTGGTCATAGGAATGACTGCCTACTTCACAGCCCAGTGCCGCTTCTCGTTTTACCACATCAGGATATTTTTCTACACGATAGCCCACATCGTAGAAGGTAGCCACTGCGTTGTATTTTTCCAATACATCCAAAATAGCGTTGGTGGCTGTGGGAGAAGGCCCGTCATCATAAGTCAGTGCCACCATGGGTTTGTTGGGGTCAATGACCCGTCCTGTTTCTTCGGGGGTTTCCTCAGGCTGTGCAGGTTCTTCCGCAACAGGAGGGATGATTTCCTCGGGGTCTGTCAGGAAGGAGCCTTTGAACACCTCTCTGGGGATTACCAGACGGATGGCGCCGCAGCTGCCGGGGAGGATCTCGTATTTGTCAATGTAGAAGATGACACTGTCATCTGTCAAAGAAAATGTGCTGAACACATCACTTTCTGGTGCCAGCAGGGCTTTGTAATTGCCAAAAAGCTGTTTGCCGTAGGTTTCATGCTTCTGGAAGTAATCCAAGGCATAAGCGGATGCTTTCTCACGGTAGGAATCCCGGAAAATATCAGCGGCTGTCAGGGCTTTGCCTGTTGCAGTATCAAAGAGATAAGTACTCCAAGACGCTGGTTCTGTATAGGCACCGTCTATTTTGCGTGTTTCCAGAAATGATATACTGGCAATGTTGTCTTTTGTGATATAAGAATCATATCCAACAATAAGAGTGCCGATATGCTTGTCTGGTGTTTTTTCTTCAGCTTTTTCTTCTGCTGTTTTTGTGTAGGCGGTTTCAAAAGCATCCGCCTTTGTTTTCAGGGTTTTGATGATCTGCTCATCCAAAGCTGCTTGATTTGTTACAGGATACTGCACAGCGTAGGAGAAGGGGTCTTTTGCACTGATGTATGTCTTTGCCTCGCCAAAGTGCTGGGTATCTTTGTGGGAATTGAAGTAGCTTTCCGCTTGGGCGGTAAGAGCTGCTGTGCGGCTGTCCGCAGCGGCGGCTTCCGTAAAGGAGCCGAAAGCGGACAGTGCCAGTAGGGTGCAGGCGGTGAAAGCTGCCAGAAATCTATGTTTTTTCATTGGATCACTCCTTTTTGCGGTAATCGGGGTGCAGATAACGTCCTTTGTTTGCGGTGCGTCTGCCGTACTGGATGGCTTGTCTGGGACAATGCTGCAGGCAGGACATGCACATATAGCAATGGTCTTCTTCCCAAACAGGAACCCCTGCTGTCATTTCGATGCAGCCGGAAGGACAGACATAGGCGCAGATGCCGCAGCCGATGCAGTCCACAGTGGGATAGAAGGGTTTTGTTTTGGTGGCGAAACGGCGGAACAGGGGATTTACCACATTGCTGAGGAATGTGCCGCCTTTGCCTTTTTTCACCCGGAAGAAGTCTTTCCGTTCTAATTTCACTGCTCGCAGGATAAGCTGAACCACTTCATCTGCCTGACGGAGCATCTGTCTTTGGGTTTCCGGTGAAGGCGCTTTGAACAGTACGGCATAGTTGTCCGGCATGATAACGGAATAGCCGCTGTCCAGAGAAAGATCGTTTGCTTCCAGAGAAGCCTCCAGAATGGAAATGGTTTCTCCGGCAGACTGGCCGCAGGTGCAGACAGCATAGGTATAAACATCTTCTTCATAATACAGTTCCAGTCGCTGGACAAACTGCTCTACCATCTGTGGGGGCGCCCAAGCATGGACAGGGAATACAAAGCCCAGTTTTTCCCCTTTTTTCAGGGTATATTCATAAGCATCCTCTCTGGTGGCTCTTGCCATGTCGATCATTTTTTCGCCAAGGCCTTCTGCCAGTTTTTTCGCTACATGATAAGAATTTCCGGTACCGGAAAAATAAAAAACCATATATACAACCTCCCCGATCGGTATTGATTTTTTTTTAAGATGATACTATCATAACATATTTTCGGCTGGATAGTTTTGCGATTTTATTAAAGTTTTTCGTTATTTTTCGAAATAAATGCAGAAAAAAACCGTACTTCCCGAAGGAAGTACGGTTTTTCATATCTCCCAACGGGAGGAGGGGTCATTATTTCAGGTTTGCTACAACGTCAGCGGATACATACAGTACGCCGTCTGTCAGTTCAGCAGCAGCGGCAGATGTCATTGCCATGTCACCTTCTACTACATAAGTTGTGCTGCCCAGTGTGATCTGTGCGGTCAGGCCGTCTTTTTCCAGTACAATGGGAGCGGTTTTGCCCTGCCATTTTACGCTGTAGCCTTTTGCTTCCGCAGCGTCACGCAGTGCTACCATTTCAGGTGCTTCTACGGATTTTGTATCAGCTGTAGCTTCTTCCGTTTCTTCTGTTACAGCTTCTCTTTCTTCCAGCAGCAGTACCAGAGAAGGATTTGTCTGTGCAGGGATGCTTCTTGTGGTGATGTCGTAGAATACAACAGCGTCTTTGCCTTTTACATCGTCAGCGCCCAGAATGCTCTTTGTACCCAGCGTTGTCAGGATTGTTGTTTTTTCGGAGATGTTCAGCTGCAGCAGGTCTTTTTCGTTGAGCAGGTCATCGTTGAAGTGACCAACGGAGATAAAGCCTTTGTCAGCGTTTGCAACCACTGCTGTTACCTGACCCATGTAAGGAGGCATGCTCATGCCCATGGGTGCCATTGCGCTGTAGATCACTGCAACTTCCATACCTTCTGTCAGTTTGTCAGCTGTGATGATGCTGCCTGTTTCTCTGTCAACGATGGTTGTTGTGGGTGCTACCACAAAACGCAGACCGCCGTTTTCGTTGTCCATGGTGAATACTTTGTTGCCGTCTTCTGTGTCAGCTACTTCTGTGATCTTGCCTGTGTTGCTGATATAAGCAGATGCTTCTGCCTGATCGTCAGCTTCTGCGCTGATGGGAACGGGTGTTGCTGTTGTTTCGCCTTTCATCACTTCTGCGTATGCAGCTGTGCTGCCTACAACAGTGAATGCCAGTGTCAGTGCCAGTACTTTGTTCAGATTCTTTTTCATAGTGAATTCCTCCTGTTAATCAAAAAAATTTATGTTTCGTTTTTTGCGTTGTTTTTTTGTTGATTGTTTGTTACGCTTATTCAGACGGGAGCCTTTTTTGAAAAGTTCCAAAGTTTTTAAAAAAATTTTTGAAAAATCGAAAAATAGAGCGAACAATATGGAAAAAGCCCGTAAATCAAGGCTTTTGCGAAAGAAAAAATTATTTTCAGCGCAGAAAAATTTGCTTTCGCATATTTCGTGCCATATGGGCAGAGATTTGCGTTTATTTCCTGTGACTTAGTTACGGAAGGGAGGGGGTGAAAAGAACTACAATACAAAAAACGACAGATAAAAGGGATTGGAGGAATGGATTATGATGCGTGTTTTGATTTTAGGCGGTGTGGCAGCAGGTACAAAGGTAGCGGCGAAACTGAAACGTCTGCGCTTTGACGCGGAAGTGCTGATCCTCACCAAAGATGCGGATATTTCTTATGCTGGCTGCGGTCTTCCTTATTATGTAGGGGATGTCATCACAGATCGGGAAAAGATTATTGTCAATACACCGGAAAAATTCGCAGCTCTCACAGGGGCAAAGGTGCTGACAGGCAGAGAAGCGGTGAAATTGGACGCAGCAGGAAAGACCGTCACAGCAAAAAATCTGGCAACAGGCGAAGAAGAAGTTTATCCTTATGACGCATGTGTCATCTCCACAGGGGCTTCCTCCGTTGTTCCGCCTTTGCAGGGGGTAAATCTGAAAGGCGTATTCACCATGCGCACCCCTGACGATGCGGAAGGCCTGAAAAATTATGTGAAAGCCAGCGGTGCGAAAACAGCTGTGGTTGCCGGCGGCGGTTTCATCGGTCTGGAAGTAGCGGAAAACCTGCTGGAACAGGGCTTGGATGTGACTGTTATGGATATGGCACCTCAGGTGATGCCCGGTTTTGACCCGGAAATGGCAGCTTATGGCACAAGACATCTGGAAAAAGTGGGTATCCATGTTTCCACTTCCACAAAAATGGAAGGTATCACAGGCAGTGAAAAAGCAGAAGGCGTACAGACAGACAAGGGGCTCATCCCTGCGGATGTGGTAGTGCTTTCTCTGGGCATCCGTCCAAACACGGCATTTTTGAAAGAAACAGGTCTGGAATTTGCCAAAAACGGCGCCATTCTGGTAGATAAATCTCTGCGGACAAATCTGCCGGATGTTTACGCCGCTGGGGACTGCGCTGTGGTAACCAACCGTCTGACAGGGGAAAGGGCATGGGCGCCCATGGGTTCTGCGGCAAACATGGAAGGTCGTGTGCTGGCAGAAGTACTGGCTGGCAGAGAAAAAGAATTCGCTGGCGTACTGGGTACAGCCGTTGTGAAACTGCCCGGACTCAACGCAGCCAGAACAGGGCTCAACGAAGGGGCAGCCAGAGCGGCAGGTTATGATGTGGAAACCGTTGTGGCAGTCAATGACGATAAAGCTCACTACTATCCCGGTGCGGATAACTTCATCACAAAACTCATTGTGGACAAGAATACAAAGAAACTGCTGGGCGTGCAGGTGCTTGGCCCCGGCGCTGTAGATAAAATGGTGGATATTGGTGTCACAGCCATCTCCTTGGGTGCAACACTGGAACAGCTGGAAAATCTGGACTTGGCTTATGCGCCTCCGTTCTCCACAGCCATCCATCCTTTTGTAGCAGCAGTGAATATCCTGCTGAACAAAATGAATGGGGATCTGGAATCCATGACCCCTGCGGAATATATGGAAAACAGAGGTGAAGGATACCGTGTGCTGGATGCGGCGCAGGCGCCATCCATCCCCAACGCAAAATTTGTGGATGTGGCACAGGTACATGGTCCTTTGGAAGATGTGGGCAAAGACGAAAAACTGATGCTGATCTGCACAAAGAGCAAAAGAGCTTATATGCTTCAGCAGAGATTGAAATACTTCGGCTATACCGATACCACTGTGGTAGAAGGCGGATTGTGGTTCAATGAACTTCCTGTGAAAGGAAAATAATGAGCCTATCTTTTATAGAGAATAAGGGCAGTTGGAATCAAAGGGTTCTGACTGCCTTGTTTTTATGAGGATTTTGGAAAACGTTCTTTTTTCTTGCCTTTTTATAGGAAAAGCCGTATCATAAAGCAAAAGTAAGCAAAGGAGGATTATCCATGGAACCCATCACCGTACAGCATACCTTTCCGCCTATTTTCGACAAAAACAGCCGTTTGCTCATTCTGGGCACAGTGCCTTCTGTGAAATCCAGAGAAAATGACTTTTATTACGGTCATCCCCAGAATCGTTTCTGGAAGCTCATTGCCATCCTTTGCGGTGAGGAAACCCCTGTGACAAAGGAAGAAAAAACGGAAATGCTCCTCCGTCACGGCATTGCTCTTTATGATGTGGTGGAGAAATGCACCATTGTGGGCAGCAGTGACAGCTCCATCAAAGATGTGGTGCCTGTGGATTTGACGCCTATTCTGGAGAAAACAGGGAATATCCCCATTTTTGCCAACGGCGCAACAGCGGAAAAACTCTACCGGAAATATCTTTTTCCAAAGACAGGCATTTCTGCCGTGAAACTGCCTTCCACCAGCCCAGCCAATGCGGCATGGTCTTTGAACCGTCTGGAAGAAGCTTGGCGGGAAGCCATGGAGGCATATTTGGAGTAATCCTATAGGCGTTTTGTATGGAAAGGGGGCAGAATTTTGGGAAAAGTTATACAATATCAGAAAAGTGTATGATTTTACTGGGATTTTTGCGCCAAAAACATTGACAGACAGGGCAGAACCTGCTACAATACCACAGAAGTCAATAAGGAAACTTATCAAGAGTGGTTGAGGGACAGGGCCCTGTGACACCCGGCAACCGGCGGAAACGCATCGGTGCCAATTCCCCCGCATATTTTGCGGAAGATGAGTAAGAACGAGAAAGCCCTGCGGCTTTTTTTTTATGCCTTTTACAGCGTCCCAAAGAACGACTGAAACTTGATAATACAAAAAAACAAACTGGAGGAAATTATGAGCAGAAGATTATTCACATCTGAGTCCGTAACAGAAGGACATCCCGACAAGATCTGTGACCAGATCTCCGACGCCATTCTGGACACAATTCTGGCAAAAGACCCTAAGGCAAGAGTTGCCTGCGAAACATGCACCACAACAGGTATCATCTTTGTTATGGGCGAAATCACCACAAGCGCTTACGTTGATGTAGAAGGCATCGTTCGCGATACTCTGCGTCAGATCGGTTACGACCGCGCAAAATACGGTTTCGACTGCGAAACATGCTCCGTTATCACATCCATCCATGGCCAGTCCCCTGACATCGCTCTGGGTGTTGACAAAGCACTGGAAAACAAAACAGGCGAAGACGACAGCGAATTTGATACAGGCGCTGGCGACCAGGGTATGATGTTCGGTTTTGCTTGTGACGAAACAGAAGAACTGATGCCCCTGCCCATCTCTCTGAGCCACAGACTGACAAAGAGACTGGCAGAAGTACGCAAAAACGGCACACTCTCTTACCTGCGTCCCGACGGCAAAGCACAGGTAACAGTAGAATATGTAGACGACAAACCCGTTCGTGTTGACACAGTCGTTGTTTCCACACAGCATGATCCCGAAGCAACACAGGAACAGATCCGTGCAGACATCATCGAACATGTTGTAAAGAAGGTCATTGATGCAGACCTGCTGGATGATAACACAAAATACTATATCAACCCCACAGGCAGATTCGTTATCGGCGGCCCTCAGGGCGACAGCGGCCTGACAGGCAGAAAGATCATCGTTGACACCTACGGCGGTTACGCTGCTCACGGCGGCGGCGCATTCAGCGGCAAAGACCCCACAAAGGTAGACCGTTCCGCATGCTACGCAGCAAGATACGTTGCAAAGAATATCGTTGCAAGCGGTGTTGCAAGCAAATGTGAAGTACAGCTGGCTTATGCCATTGGCGTTGCAAAACCCGTTTCCATTCTGGTAAACACATTCGGTACTGGCAAAATCTCCGATGACAAGATCACAGAACTGGTACAGAAGAACTTCGACCTGCGTCCTGCTGCCATCATCAAAAACTTCGACCTGCTGAGACCTATCTACAAACAGGTTGCGGCTTATGGTCATTTCGGCAGAACAGACCTGGATCTGCCTTGGGAAAAGACAGACAAAACAGACGTATTCCAGATCTGATTTTCAAAAACAGAAAAAGAAAAAAGAGCCTGTGTTAGGGGCATCTTCATAAGAAAACAAAGCAAGCTGAAATCCTTATGATATAGAGGATTCCAGCTTGCTTATTTTTATAAGCTTTTATTTGATATGTTTTCTTCTGAAGATAGCCGTCGCAATTCCCCTTAAGAAATCAAAAAAAGGAAACCCAATGTTTTCTTAAGGGAAATTTGCTTTTTTGCACAGGTTTTTTCTATTTATGAACTTTTGTAATAAAATGTTAAAAGAAATGTCAATATATTTCATGGGATTCGCCTTGTTTTTTTCGCCCAAAAAAGAGAAAATGATACTAGGTTATTGCGCGAAAATCTAAGGAAAGGAGGATGCCCCATGAAAAAGAAGAAATGCTTTGCGGCTTTATTGTCCTGTATCATGCTTTGGCAGACTCCTGTTTTTGGTATTGAGAAGGAAGAGCTTTCTCCGCCGGAATATAGATGTACCATAGATAATACGGAAGAAGATTATGCATCCGTTGAATGGAATTATGGCTTCACTGTGGAGGAGGAACCCCTCTTTTATTTGAAAGAAGGGGAGAAACATGTATTTCTCCTGTGCGATGGAGAATATGTAGATGCGCCAGTCATTATTGCGAAAGACACGGCTTATGTGCCTTTGTGGGTGCTCATCAATGACATGGGCTTTGAACTGCGTGAAGAAGGCAGCAATCTTTCTCTGGTCAGAGGCAGTCAGAAGCTGACAGTCAGCAGTAAAGAAAGCACGCTGGATACAAGCAAAATACTTCCCCTGAGAGATGTTTCTGAGGCGTTGGGGGCAGAAGTGACATATATGCGAAAAGGTGTCATGCCTTTGGATAATCCCCTCATCAGCGTAGATTTTCGGGAAACAGAACTGACAGAGGAAGAAGCACTGGAACAGGCAAAAGACATCCTCACTTCTTGTTTAAAAGCCCAAAAAGAGCAGGGATATGTCCATGAGGATACACCTGTAAATCCTGAAATCACCAAGAAACTGGAAGGGGAAATAGATTCCCTGCATTTGTCAGAAGATGTTATTGCAGGATATTACCTGTTTGAAGGCATGGAAAACTTGCCTTATATTCTGGTGGAAAAAAGCACCGGAGAGGTCTACTGCAAAACGGGCAGTGGTGATGCTGGAAATGGTTCCTATGTGGAAGCCATTCAGAAAGTAGAAGCGGATGATGCAGACCTTCTTGCCATTGGATATTATTTTGGATAAACAATAGACGGAAACTCTAAATGAGGGCATTTTCATAAGAAAATAACGAAAGCTGAAATTCTTGTTATACAAAGGATTTCAGCTTTTTTATTGTTGAGATTTTATTCTGAGTGTTTTTAAGGGGAAGCTCCTTAGCAAGTTTCCGTTTTTTTATGGCAAAATACTTGACAAAGTCAGATAAATGAAATATACTTGACAAAGTCAAGTAAATGAAAGGAGTGTTTGTATGTTTGATACCTTTGCATATCTCATCACCTCTCTGCGAAAAGATTTTACGGAGTTCTGCAATGAAAAGTTGCAGGAAATGGGTCTGACACAGGGATTGTTGTTTTTTATTCTGTATGCAGGGAAACATCCCCAATGCTCTCCCAAAGAGCTGACGGAAGCCCTCCATATGGATACAGGCTATTGCGCCAGAACATTGGCAAAACTGGAGGAAAAAGGCTTTTTGGTGCAGGAGAGAAATCCTGCTGACCGCCGCGCTAGAATGGTGACTCTGACAGAAGAAGGAGAAAAAGTATTCCGTGCCAGCTATGACCTGTTTGCTCAGTGGGACGAAGAAGTTTTGAAAGATTTGACACCGTCCCAGAAAGCAGAACTTATGGGCACCATGAAAAAAATTGCTGCCGAAAGGAGGCAGTTCCGTCATGTATGAAACCATTGGAAGCCCTGTAACATTGGGAAATGTGACTTTGAAAAACCGCATCGTTTTTGCCCCTACCACATTGGGGGTGCCCAATGATGCTTATTTGGAAAGAATCGAGAAGATTGCTGCCGGCGGCTGCGGCATGATTATCATCGGCGATGTACCAGTGCTGTCTATGCCCTTTGGCAATAGCCTTTACACAGAAGAAGGCTTTGCTTTTTATGAGAAACTGGCAGAAATAGCCCATAAGTATGGCTGTAAAATCTGCGCCCAGCTCCATCAGGATGATACAGACTTTGGGGCACTGCGGCAGTATGCGCCTCAGGTGAAGGCTGGGAAACTCTCGCAGGATGATTTGCGGCAGATGATCAATGACCTTGTAAGCCCCTTTGTGACAAATATGCCTGTGGAAAAGGTGCACAGCATCATCAGTGCTTTTGGAGATGCGGCGATATTGGCGAAAAAGGCTGGATTTGATTTGATGCAGGTGCACGGGGACAGAATGTGCGGCAGTTTTGCCTCTCCTTTATTCAACCAACGAACAGACAACTATGGCGGTTCTCTGGAAAACAGAGCAAGATTCCTTTTGGAAGCTGTGGAAGCGGTGCGGAAAGCAGTGCCGGATGTGCCCATTGATGTGAAACTGGCAGTCCGTATGGAACAGCCCAGATACGGCAAAGCAGGATTTACAGAGGACGAATTAAAAATAGTGGTACCCATGTTGGAGAAAGCAGGGGCAGACAGCTTCCATGTATCACTGGCAAACCACGCGGCTCTGTCTGATACCATTCCTCCTGCAAATCACCCTTATTTCCATGAAGAAGGCTGTTTCCTGCGGTTCTGCGATACCGTGAAACAGTATACCAGCCTGCCTGTCTGCGGCGTGGGCGGACTTACCAGTCCCGATTTTGTGGAAAAACAGCTGAAAACAGGCAGAATGGACTGCGCTGCCATGAGCCGCCAGCTTCTGGCAGACCCCCAGTGGCCGGAAAAAGTTTTGACAGGACGAGAAAAAGAAATCAGACGGTGTGTCCGCTGCAATAAAGATTGCTTGGGCGGCATGATGCGCCATGAAGGTACCCATTGTATTTATGAGAAAGGCGGAAAATGATATGAAATATGCCATTTGTTACAGTAGCAGAACAGGAAATACAGGAAAATTGGCAGAAGCCGTTCGTCAGACATTGCCAGCATTGGATTGTGTTTACTGCGGCGCGCCTCACGGCACAGCAAAGGCGGCAGATGTGATTTTTGCGGGATTTTGGACAGATAAAGGCACCTGTGACAGCCAGATGGGTGAATTTTTGCAGACACTGGAAAACAAAAAGGTATTTCTGTTCGGTACAGCAGGCTTTGGCGGCAGCGAGGCGTACTTTACACAGATTTTGGAACGGGTACGGGCAAATGTGCCTGCATCCTGTGAAATCATCGGTACATTCATGTGTCAGGGAAAAATGCCTGATGTGGTACGGGAACGCTACGGGGCTATGGAGCCATCTCCCAAACGGGATATGATGCTGGAAAATTTTCAGAAAGCATTGGCACATCCCAATGGGGATGATTTGGCGGCATTGACAAAGCTGGTACAGGATTTGGCATGATACATAAAAAAAGGCTTGTTGACTGTATGTACAGTCAACAAGCCTTTTTGGCTTTGATTATTTGATATCCTGCCCTTTCAAACGCCGGAAACCAATCAGGAAAGATACAATCAGGTATCCGCCTGCTACAAGGAAGCAGGGCAGAAATGTGGATAATTGATTGGATGCGTCATAAACAGAAGGCATGTGTGTGGAAAGCTTGATAAAGTCAAGGCTGATATGAATCTTAAAGAATCCAAGCACCATTTCCAAAGCCTGCGGAATATAGGGCACAAGAAAGCCGAAGATTGCGCCTGTGATGACATTTTGGGTCAGAATCGCCATGGTAACGGCAAAACTGATATGTGCCATGACAAAAAGAATCTTTGCCACTATGGAAAGGGCAAAATAAGCAGGGTATTCAATGGTTCCCATACCGTATTTGCTCATGGCGAATATACCCATAAAAATGGACAGCACCAGCATCACCAGTATGTATGCGCCGGAAATGGTAAAGACCATAGATAAATAGTAGCTTTTCTTGGGGATGCCGCGGCCGACGATGTTCTTCATGGCACCGGAACGATAAACCTCTGCAATGATATTGGCTGCCAGCACCATAAATGCGTAAAGAACCATGTCGCCGCCGAGGAATGTCTGCATCATGCTGGTCATTCCTGTGTCAGACGTAAAGCCCAACAGAAAAATCCGGATGGAGATAGCCAGAAAAATCAGCCCGATCCCAAGGCATCCGTAAAAGAAGCGATCTTTTTTCAATTGATAAATATGTCCACGAATTAAATTTGTCATACAGCTTTCCCCCCTTGAAAGTTTTTCTACAAAGAATTTTTCCATGTCTTCATCGTTTGCGCCCAAACCGCACACACGCACTTTATTTTCCACCAGATACTGATTCAGATCAGCCAGATTCATTTTTTCATGGAGACGCAGGCTGTGGCCAGAAAGGACTTCACAGCGCACATCAGGATAACGGGACGCGATCAAGGCCTTTGCCTCCTGCAAATATGCAGGTTCCACGGAAATCTGGACACTGCTGCTGCATGCGTCTTCCAATGTTTCTTTGCTGAATTCATCAATGAGACGTCCGCCGTCAATGATGGCGTAGTCTGTTGCCAGTTTATACAGCTCGCTTAAAATGTGGCTGGCGATGAGAATGGTGATCCCATGTTCCCGATTTAATTCCTCCAGCATTTTACGCATTTCGTATACACCTTCCGGATCCAGACCGTTGATAGGCTCGTCCAGAATCAGAAAGTCGGGATTGCCTAACAGTGCAATGGCAATGCCCAGACGCTGCTTCATCCCGAGAGAAAATTGACGGGCTTTCTTTTTTCCTGCGTTTTCCAATCCCACCATTTTCAAAATTTTGTTATAGTCAGGAGAAGGAATGCCAAAGAGCAGAGAGAAGTAACGCAGATTTTCCAGTGCTGTCATGTGTTCATAAATACCCGGTTTTTCGATGAGCATCCCCATGCGGTTTCTCACAGAATCATCATTTGACTTCCCCATGAGTGTGTAATTGCCTGCGCTTTGCTGTGTCAAACCGCAGATGATACGCATCAGGGTCGTTTTCCCTGCGCCGTTTTTTCCCACCAGACCGTAAATAGAGCCCTTTGGCACGTGGATACTGACATCATTTAATACTGTTTTTGTTCCATATACTTTCGACAGATTGTTTGTTTGTAAAATATATTCCATGAGATTCCCACCTTTTTTATTTTCTTGTTTCCGTAATGGCAAATATTAACTGGACACTAGTATAATATAGTTTTTCTATTTTTCCTATTTATGAAGTCGTAATTTTTGTTTAATATTCTTTAAAGGTGTATATTTTGAAGTCCGAAGGGACAAAAAGAAAGGGAAAAATCTTTGATTTTACAGCATAAGAAAGGCATGCATAGAAAAAAGCTTGTATATTGGATGCATAATGTCGTAAAAACGGAATACTGTGGTCATTCTGATGAAATGAAAATAGCTGGAATCCATATCCTTTGTATGGATTCCAGCTGTTTTTCTTTTAAAGATATTGATAGAAAAATCCCTTTGTGGTGCTGTACCAGAATAAGGTACCGTGTCCACGTTTGGGAATCCGCAGCTGCAAGTCCCATTCGGGATACTGCTTATAGAGCTGCACTTTATCCCCCGTGGCAAAGGCCACAAAGGAAATGTAGTTTTCTTTTTCCATGGGATGGTCGGTGGTGAGGAACCAGTCGTTTTCAATGACTTCCACATGGAATTTTTCACTTTCTTCTGCCTTTTTAGCCGTCATGGGTTCCAGACTGCGTCCGCAGCAGGTGATAGAAGCGTCCCCAGTGGTCAGTGTCAGATTGCCGCAGTGAGGACAGACAAAATATTTCGATTTTTTCATGTTTCCCTCCAGAAATGATGTTGGCAGATTGCCTGCCAGCAGTTTTTCGATGGGCACCCCAAACAGTGCGGAAAGGGATGGCAGCATGGAAATGTCCGGACATCCCAGCCCGCGTTCCCACTTGGAAATGGTCTTGTCGCTGATTTGCAGCGCAAAGGCTGCTTCTTTTTGTGTCATGCCTTTCTCCAGACGCAGCTGCCGCAGCAGTGCGCCGATTTTCTCCCGATCCATATTGGATGCACCTCCTGTCCTATATGATACCAGAAAGGCAGGAGAGGTCAACCGCCGCAGCGTAGAGTCAGTCTTTTTGAAACCATGCTTTCATGGTGTCTAATACCTGCACCAGTTCTTCTTCGGAAATGACATAAGGCACCATGACGTAGAGATAAGAAAGGAAAGGTCTGCTGAAAACCCCTCGCTGACGGGCGAAGGCAGCATAGCCTTCCAAAACAGCAGAGTCATGGACTTCGATACACACACAGCCGCCTAGGATGCGGATTTCCCGGATGCGAGGGTCTGTGAAGCCTGCCATTTCAAGGCGGGTGATTTCTTCGATGCGATGGATTTTTTCCATAGTATGTTCTTCCTCAAATAAAGAAATAGAAGCCAATGCTACCCGGCAAGCCAAGGCATTTCCCATGAATGTGGGTCCATGCATCAGGGCATGGTCGGGGTTATCATCGTAAAAAGCGGCAAAGACACGGTCATTGGCAACGGTGACAGCGTGTCCTAGATAGCCGCCAGTCAATGCTTTTCCCAGCACTAAAATGTCCGGTTCCACCACATCAGCAACAAAGCGGTGTCCTGTTCTGCCAAAGCCTGTGGCAACCTCGTCAAAAATGAGAAGCACACCATACTGGTCACAAAGTTCTCTGGCACGTTCCAAAAAAGAAATATCATACATGCGCATACCGCCAGCACCCTGCAAAAGAGGCTCTACAATCATGCAGTTCAGTTTCTGGTGATATTTTGCAAAAGCCTGCTCCAGTGCGTCTATGGTTGTTGGGATGTGTATCACATGGGGGCTTTTGCCGTAAGCGTTCAGTACAAAGTGATAATCCGGGTCATCGCCAATTTCCATGGCTTTGAAGGTGTCCCCGTGGTAGGCGTGTTCCAGTGCTAACACCATGGTGCGTTCTGCATCTCCCTGATTGATGTAATACTGAAGCGCCATTTTCAGGGCAACCTCCACGGCAACACTGCCGGAGTCAGAGAAAAAGCAGTGGTTCAGACTGCCGGGCAGCCAGCTTGCCAGTTTTTCCGAAAGTTCCTGTACAGGCTTGTGGGTCAAGCCGCCCAGCATCACATGAGAAAAATGAGGTACCTGTGACAGGATGGCTTCGTTCAGCTTCGGATGGCTGTAACCGTGGATGACGCTCCACCAAGAGGAAATGGAGTCGATGAGTTTTCCTTCCTTTGTATAAAGCCAAACGCCTTTGGCATCCAGAATCTCGATGGGTTCCTCCATGGTTTTCATTTGTGTGTAGGGATACCAGAGCATGGGTTTTCCGTCCTTTCTGTATAAAGGGATACTAGGGTTTCAATGGAAATGGGCAGGTCTGCGGCACCTTCTGGGATGCAGGCAATGACGGGTACGTCTGTCATGATCTCACACATGCGTCTGTTGTCCTCATGCAAAAGATTTCCTGTCTGGAAACGGTTCAGGATGATGCCCTGCAAGGGGATGTTCTGGCTTTTCAGATAGGCCGCCGTCAAGCCTACATGGTTCAATGTGCCCAGTCCTGCGTCTGCCACCAAAAGACAGGGAAGATTCTGGGACAGGACAAAGTCTGCCAGAGAAAAAACAGCAGTTTCGTCATGGCGCAGGGGACAGAGGATGCCGCCGGAGCCTTCCACAGTGACAAAATCGTATTTTTCACAAAGGGCATCGTATGTTTCTTGTATCGTTTCCCACTCTACGGGATTTCCTTCCATTTTTGCCGCCAGATGAGGGGAAACGGCAGTTTCGTATACATATGGGCACATATCCGAAAGGGGCTGGGAGATGCCGGAAATGGTTTTCACAAAGTCTGCGTCACCGGGCAAAAGGGAACCGTCAGCCAAACGAACATTGCCGCTCATGGCTGCTTTGAAATAAGCGGCTTTTTTGCCCTTTTCCTGTAATTTTTTCAATATCAGCCCACTGACGTAAGTTTTACCCACGTCCGTATCCGTGCCGATAATCATCAGTTGTTTCATTCAGTTTCACCTCGTATCCAAGTTCTGTCAGCATCTGTAAATCTGTTTGTACTGTAATGCCTGCGGTGGTGAGCATATCCCCTGTGATGGCGGCATTGGCGCCGGAGAGGAAACAGCTTTTTCCGCCTTCTGGCAAAAGCCCACGTCCCCCAGCCATACGGATGGAAGCGGCAGGCAGAAGAAAGCGGTAAAGGGCAAGTATCCCCAGGACTTCTTCTTCTGATAAAGTGGGATATTCCCCAAAAGGCGTGCCGGAAATGGGATTTAGCACATTGACAGGAACGCTGGTGATGCCCAAATCCCGGAGGGAAAGCGCCATGTCGATGCGGTCTGCCATGGTTTCGCCCATGCCCATGATGCCGCCGCTGCATACGGTCAGCCCTGCCCGTTGTGCCGCTTGAATGGCAGATACTTTGTCGGCAAAAGTATGGGTGGTGCAGATATTGGGGAAATGTCTTTCTGATGTTTCCAGATTGTTGTGAACACGGCTCACGCCTGCTTCTTTCAGTCTGCGAAACTGGGGTTCTGTCAAAAGCCCGAAGGAAACACAGACGGAAAGGGTGGTTTCCTGCCGGATTTGCCGGACAGCGTCACACATGATGTCAATTTCGGCATCAGAAAGGGCTTTTCCGGCGGTGACGATGGAGTACCGCAAAACCCCTTGTGCCGCCTGTTTTTTGGCGTCTGCGAGAATTTCTTCTTTGGAAAGAAGGGGGTAAGTGTCTGCGTCAGTGTGGTTGTGTGCAGACTGGGCGCAGAATTTGCAGTTTTCACTGCATCTGCCGCTTTTGCCGTTGATGATGGTGCACAGGTCAAAGGTATTTTTGCAGAAGTGACGGCGTATCTTGTCCGCCTGTCTGCAAAGGGATTCTAAGGGCTGTTTGGAGAGCCAGAGGGCTTCTTCTCGAGTGACTTGGTGCCCGTCCATGACCCGTTGTGTCAATGTTTCCAATGTATCCAAAAAAATCATCTCCTGTCGTATCTGAAAATGGGAATGAGCCGTTTTGCCAGTACTGCCGCAACGATGCAGAGGGCAATATCCCCGGGGACTGCCAGCAAAAAGCAGTAGAGGAACAGTGGCCACAGCCCGATGGGGTTATGCAGGTAAAAAGCGCTGATGACAGCGTAATAAGCCATGCCGCAGAGATAAACCACCAAAAGCCCGGCGAAGTTTGCCAGAATGAGCTGTTTATAAGAGGTATTTTGTTCTGTCAAAAGCCCTGTCACATAAGCCCCCAGACCAAAGCCAATGAGGTAGCCAAAAGTGGGCTTGAAGATGTAGGAAATGCCGCCGCCTTCGGCAAATATGGGCAGTCCCACAAGCCCCAGCAATACATAAAGCCATACGGCGGCACTGCCGGCTTTTTTTCCTAATAAAAGCCCTGCCAGTGTGGTGAAAAGAAATTGGAGGGTGAAAGGCACCAATGGTACCGGCACTCGCAGAAATGCGCCAATGGCAATGAGCGCCGCAAAAAGAGCGCAGAGAATTTGTGTTTTCGTTTTTGTGAGAGTCAAAGAAACACCGCCTTTATAAATTTTGTGTTTCAATATAGCACTGGGAAAATCTATTGTCAACAATATTAAAGAATAATGGTTTACAATTGAAATAAAAAAACAGCCCATAAAAGCAATTTCCCCTTAAGAAAACATTGATTTTCGCGTCTTTGTTTTCTTGTGAAGATGCCCCTAAAATGGACTGTTTTGTATCATGCTTTTTTCGGTGTGCAGCGGCGCAGAGCAAGAAACAGCAGTACCAGCGCGGCTGTCATGAGGATATGGGAAATACCTGCAATGCCAGAGATGGCGGCGTTTGCCCCTGTGGAAAGGGGTGTCTGCAATGTTTGCAGGATACCGCGAACAAAGAACATAGCTACCATAAAAGGGAGTGCAACAGCATAGACCTTGCGGAACTGCTGGAAACGCGCCTGTTCGGCCAAATCTGTATGGAGGGCAATAGCTGCCAGAATCAGAAACAGCAGGGTACCCATGACCAACAGGTGCAGATGGGTGAATGCCAGTGTGGTTTTGCCTGTGAAAGCGTTGAACTTTGTGAATTCACGGTAAAATACGCCGCATGCCAGTCCGGCAATGGCGTAGCGGAATGCGGAAGAAATGAGTTTTTGAAAATCCATGTGGAAAACCTCCTTTGTGTTGTTAGTCAGTGTCAGGGAAAACTGCCGCAGGAACAGTAACCCAGCCAGCAAAAGGGATGCGCCTAAGCCCGTGTAGAAAAAGGCAATAAAGTCCATGGGCACCAATGCAAATTTCCGCAGGGAAATGCCCATGGTCATCATAAACGCCATGATAAGGAATGATTTTCTGTCGAAAAAGTGCCAGAACCAGACTTTTGATGCTTCGTATGCCAAGATGCGTGCAGTGTGTTTTCGTACCAGTTTGCCGAATACCATTTTCTGAAAAATCACGAAAACGGCAGCAGACAAAAGCATGTACAGGGGCTTTACCAGCCCAGCATAAGCCAGCAGCCCCAGCCGCAGGATGTTAAACCCTGCCGCGCCCCAAACAAGCCCAGCCAGCAGCAATAAATATTTTTTTGGTATCATGGACGCACCTCCTATGCACTGTAAAGTATCTTGGAAAGAATGGCAGTAAGGGTGTCACAATCTTTTGCGCCGCTGTTCCACAACGCCAGCAAGTGGGTGAATGTGAAAGATACCAGCGCTTTTTTTGTCAGGCTGCCATCAAAAACATTTGGTCGAATGCTTGGGTCGGTTTCCAGAGAACTCAGCAGATTTTTTTTCATATGGGAAAATGTGTTTTCCCGTAGTTTTAAAGCATTTTCTTTTTCTCCCTCGTCAAAGATCACCCGATGAGCGGCAAAAAAGTCCGGATAGGCGGCAATGCTTTTCTGTATTTGCGAAAATAAATGGGAAACAGTATGGCAATAGCCCATGTTTGCGGCATTTGCTGTGCTGTCGTTATGGAACATATCAAACCAGATGCTGGCAACCACTGCCGTCAGCAGGGCGTTTTTGTTGGGAAAATAATTGTAAACAGAACCCACGGCAACGCCTGCGGCAGAAGCCAGTGAGCGCATCTGCAAAGCGGAAAGCCCCTCTGTTTTCGCCAGCTCTTTGGCGGCAAGGAGCAGTTTTTCTTTGGAAGTCACATTGGGATGCATCAAATCCCTCCTTATCTCTTTAAGTTGAACAATGTTCATTTTATAGGATTTTTGGATTTTGTCAAGGCTTTGGGGGAATTTTGGGAACGGCTGTTCTCTTTTTATGCGGAATGTGCTATACTTTTTATATTGTGCGGCAAAGGAGGGAAGGACATGGACGAAATCCGCATCACAGGCGAAGTGGAAAGCATTATTTATCAAAATGCCGACAACGGCTATACGGTTTTTGCGCTGGAAACAGAGGACGACGAGGTGACCTGCGTGGGCATTGTGCCCCAGATTCATGCGGGGGAAAGTCTGGAGATTACGGGGCATTGGTCCATCCATCCTCTTTATGGCAGACAGATTCAAGTGACCAGCTATGAAAAATCCATGCCTACCACCTGCGCCGGAATCGAGAAATATTTATCTTCGGGGCTTATTAAGGGCATTGGCCCTAAGATTGCGAAGAAGATTGTAGACCGCTTCGGAGAAGCCTCTTTTTATGTCATTGAGGAAAAGCCGGAGCAGCTGGCAGAAATCAAGGGACTGACCTACGAAAAAGCCCAGCGGATTTCCGATGTTTTTCGGGAACAGCATGAACTGAGAAAAGCCATGCTGTTTTTGCAGGAATTTGACGTTTCTCCTACTTATGCCATGCGGATTTATAAAAAATATAAATCCCGTACTTTTGAAGTAGTGAAGCATAACCCTTATCGGCTGGCAGATGACATCTGGGGCATTGGCTTCCGTATGGCAGATAAAATGGCGGCATCGGCAGGCATTTCTCCTGATGACCCCAATCGGGTGAAGGCGGCAGTGAAATATATCCTTACCAACGCGGCATCCAACGGGGATTGTTATCTGCCCAAGGAAAGCCTCATGGAACAGGCAAAAGAGCTGTTGCAGCTCCATCCAGACCATGTGGAAAACGCCATTCGGGAATTGCAGGTGGACAGCCAGATTTGGCAGGAAACCATGAATGGCGTGGACAGCGTATACCTAAATACCTATTTCTATGCGGAAATGGCGGTGGCAAAGCGGCTGCTGGAACTTTCTCAGGAGTATATGTGCACCAATATGGAAGGGGTTGCCAATGAGATTGCACGCATGGAAAAGAAAACAGGTGTGATTCTGGCGGAAGAACAGCGTGCAGCAGTGCTGGAAGCCATGAGTTGTGGCGTCCTCATCATCACCGGCGGCCCCGGTACCGGGAAAACCACCACCATTAATACCATTTTGCAGTTGTTGCAGGATGAAAGCTGTGAAGTGGTGCTGGCGGCGCCTACAGGACGAGCGGCAAAGCGAATGAGTGAAGCCACCGGTGTAGAAGCCCAGACCATCCACCGTTTGCTGGAAAGCACTTTTTTGGGAGAAGATGTCCGCAGACAGACCTTTGACCGGAACGAGGAAAACCCCATTGAAGCGGATGTGATTATCATCGACGAAACTTCTATGGTGGATATTATGCTCATGCACGCTCTTTTGCGAGCGGTTGCGCCGGGCACCCGTCTGATTTTTGTAGGGGACGTGGACCAGCTGCCTTCCGTTGGCCCCGGTAATGTGCTGAAAGACATGATTCGCAGTGAACGGCTGAAAGTGGTCAGATTGGAGCATATTTTCCGTCAGGCGCAGGAAAGCGCTATCATTATGAATGCCCACCGCATCAACAGAGGGGACGACCCTGTCCTCAATGAAAATGGTACGGATTTCTTTTTTGTGAAAAGAGCTTTTGGGGAAGATGTGGTGCGTACCATTCGGGATTTGGTGCTGACTCGTCTGCCAAAGTTTACAGGATGCGATGGTCTTAAAGATATGCAGGTGCTGACGCCTATGCGCAAAGGCGTTTTGGGTGTGCAGAATCTGAACACCGTTTTGCAGGCGGCTTTGAATCCACCTTCAGAAGAACGGGCGGAAAAGGAATTCCGTCAGATTGTGTTCCGAGAAGGGGACAAGGTCATGCAAATCAAAAATAACTATAATATCGCTTGGCGCATGTATAATGCCATGGGAAAACGCTGTGATGAAGGCGTAGGCATATTTAACGGCGATGCGGGCATGATAAGAGAGATTGATGACGCCAACGAAACCATGCAGGTGGTTTTCGATGATGGAAAAGTGGTGGATTATGATTATTCCCAACTGGAAGAATTGGAACTGGCTTATGCCATCACAATCCATAAATCTCAGGGCAGTGAGTATCCCGTTGTCATCATTCCTGTTCACAGCGGGCCGCCTATGCTCATGACAAGAAACCTGCTTTATACAGCGGTGACCCGTGCCAAAACATTGGTGGTGCTGGTGGGTATACAGGAAACCATTTCCGCAATGGTCAGCAATGACAGGGAAGTGGGACGGTATACAGGTCTTGCTCAGCGCATACGGAATCTTTATGACTTTATGGCGGAGGCGGAAGAATGAGAAGTGTGAAAGAAACCATGCTGGAATTTCTTTTTCCGCCCAGATGTGCTGTATGCGGCAGTCTTTTGCCTTTGGAAAAAGAAGAACGGCTTTTATGCCCTGATTGTTTGGCACAGCCCCCTTTTCTCATTGGAGAAAAATGCCGTATCTGCGGCAGACCTGTGGACAATGACGTTCTTTGCCATCGGTGCCGCCATAAGGATTTTCTTTTTGCGGCAGGAATTGCGGCATTTTCCTATGAAACTATGCAGGAGGAGATTGCCGCTTTCAAGTTTCATGGATACCGTCATGAGGGAGAGCGGCTCAGTCATTTGATGGCGGAATATCTTCTGCGGGAGCATCCAGACTGGATAACATGGGCAGATGTGCTGACGGAAGTGCCATTACATGCCAATAAACTGCGGTTTCGGGGGTTCAATCAGGCAGAAATCCTTTGTGAAGGGCTGGCAAAGGAAACGGGGATGCATCATGTTTCTGGTGTGTTGGAGCGGCATGTGGATACCCTGCCCCAAAGCAGTCTGAAAGCGGCACAGAGAAAGGAAAATTTGAAGAACGTATTTGGGGTGACAAAGAAAGAAGCCATTGAAGGAAAACGGATTTTGCTGTTGGATGATATCTTCACCACAGGCACCACACTACAAGAGTGTACACGTACCCTTTTGCGGGCAGGAGCGGCGGAGGTTCGTATATACTGCTTATCAGTGGTCTGCAAAGAGGAGGATTTTGAACAGAATTCCATAGAAAAACCCTAAGAAATGACAAAAGTTTTCATGCAAGTAGGAGATTTTCGAAAAAAATCAAGGTTTCCTTTGTAAATCGTGAAAAAAAATAGTATAATTTTGTACCGTAAATGAAACAGTTGACGGATGTGACAATAGATTTGGGAGATTAAAAAATGGTACGGATTGGATTTGATAACGAAAAATATTTGCAGATGCAGTCAACACGCATCAAAGAAAGAATCGGACAGTTTGGCGGCAAACTTTATCTGGAGTTCGGCGGCAAGCTTTTCGACGACTATCATGCTTCTCGGGTACTGCCGGGCTTTAAGCCGGATAGTAAGATCAACATGCTGGTGCAGGTGAAAGAGGACGTGGAAATCGTTCTGGTCATCAATGCCGGCGATATTGAAAAGAACAAAGTTCGCGGCGACTTGGGCATCACTTATGATATGGACGTGCTGCGCCTCATCGATGCCTTCCGGGGCTACGGTCTGTATGTGGGCAGCGTGGTTCTGACACAGTTTAACGGACAGGAAAGCGCAGTGGCTTATCAGCGGAAGCTGGAAAATCTGGGTCTGAAGGTGTATCGTCATTACACCATCCCTGGCTACCCCAGCAATGTGCCCCTCATCGTCAGTGAAGACGGTTTCGGCAAAAACGAATATATCGAAACAGAACATTCTTTGGTGGTTGTAACAGCCCCTGGCCCCGGCAGCGGCAAAATGGCAGTCTGCCTGTCCCAGCTGTATCATGAAAATAAACGGGGCATCAAGGCTGGCTATGCGAAATTCGAAACATTCCCCATCTGGAATGTGCCTTTGCAGCACCCTGTGAATCTGGCTTATGAAGCGGCTACTGTTGACCTGAATGACATGAATATGATTGACCCCTTCCATCTGGAAGCTTACGGCGAAACCACAGTCAACTATAACCGTGACGTAGAGGTATTCCCGGTGCTCAATGCCATGTTTGAAAAGATTTACGGGGAATCTCCCTATAAATCCCCCACAGATATGGGCGTAAACATGGTAGGCAAGTGCATTGTGGACGATGAAGCGGTGAAAGACGCCTCCAGAAACGAAATCATTCGTCGGTATTACAAAGCCCTGTGTGAACAGAGAAAAGGCAACGGCGGCGAAGAAGCTATCTATAAACTGGAACTTTTGATGAAACAGGCTGGTACTGGTGTAGATAATCGTCCCGTAGCGGCAGCAGCCATGAAAAGAGCCGAAGAAACCGGTGCACCTGCGGCAGCCATCGAACTGCCTGACGGTACCATTGTTACTGGCAAGACAAGCTCTCTCTTGGGCGCGTCTTCCGCGATGCTGCTGAACGCACTGAAAAAACTGGCAAATCTGGATCATGATGTGAAGCTGATTTCTCCCACCATCATCGAGCCTATCCAGCATTTGAAGGTATCCCATCTGGGCAACCATAACCCCAGACTGCACACAGACGAGATTCTGATTGCTCTGTGCATCTGTGCCGCAACAGATGAAAAGGCGGAACTGGCGATGCAGCAGCTGGAAAAACTGAAATGCTGCGAAGTTCATTCTTCTGTTATCCTTTCCGCGGTAGATGAAAATGTGTTCCAGAAACTGGGTGTGAACCTGACCTGTGAACCCATTTATCAGACCAAAAAGCTGTTCCACGGCTGATTTGTCACAGACTGTTTGAGAAAATAAAAAAAGAGCCGAAAATTTCTGTTGATACAGAGATTTTCGGCTTTTCTGTTATGGATAACGAAGCTGGATGTTCCCAAAGTGAACTGCACCCCATTTGTTAGACAGTATGATATACTGAATAACAAGTGGGGTGA